>Ga0208765_1000175_pt1 | contig 41066 bp, 35 predicted proteins | sample ETNtaG_2_FD_185783 | JGI IMG/M metagenome (GOLD analysis project Ga0208765, IMG submission 185783) | Marine microbial and viral communities from oxygen minimum zone, Eastern Pacific Ocean - ETNP201406SV203 (SPAdes) (version 2) | ecosystem: Environmental > Aquatic > Marine > Oceanic ...
CGGGGCATAGCGCAGCCTGGTAGCGCACCTGCTTTGGGAGCAGGTGGTCGCAGGTTCAAATCCTGCTGCCCCGACCAGATAGAATGAAAGAAGATCAAATAATCATTATAGGTGGAGGCTTGCTGGGGCTGGCAACAGCAAATGCCCTTCTGGACAGAGGAGAAAAGGTTCTTGTACTAGAAAGAAGTGAAGAAACAGCACTTGAAACTAGTTTTGCAAATGCTGGAATGTTAACTCCATCGCAATCTGCCCCATGGAACTCTCCTCCAGACATTGCTCGTATTCTTTCGGGAATAGGACGAAAAGATTCTCCTATGACTTTAAGTGTAAAACAAATCCCTTCCTTATTTTTTTGGGGTCTAAAATTTATGTTTTACTCTAGACCTCAAAGCTTTGAGAGGATTTCAAGAGAAATATTCTCTTTAGCAAATTACAGCAAACTCCTTACTAAGAATATTAGGGACTCAGAAAATATTAGGTACGATGAATCCACTAAAGGAACAATGAAAATCTTTAGAGATTCTGAAAGATTGCAACAATCTTTTGATTTTTCTAAAAGAATTTATGGAGATTCAACAACTAAACTTTTAAATAGAGAGGAAGTAATAGATTTAGAACCTCAATTAAAAGAAATAAAGGATCTTGAGGGCGGGTTGCATTATCGAAGTGATGAGACTGGCGACGCTTATAAGTTTTGTAAAGCACTTGAAGACATTGTTAGAAGAAAAGGAGGCAGGATACTTGTTAAGACAAATATTAAGAAGATCCATGTTAATAAGGGCAAAGTTAATAGTATTGTTACAGAAAGGGCAGTCCTTAGAGCAAGAAGGGTAATAGTATGTGCCGGAAGTTGGTCTAAAGATTTATTAAAAGATTCAGGTATAAGGATACCTATAAGGCCGGTTAAAGGCTATTCGCTTACCTATGACACTTCAGGAATTAATGATAAACCTAAAATTTCTATAATTGATGAGGGTGTTCATATAGCAATCACTCCATTTGATAATAGAATAAGAGTTGCTGGAACTGCTGAATTTGTTGGTTTCAATGAAGAAATTCACCCTAAAAGAATAAAGTATTTAAACGCTATGCTTAAATTAATTTATCCGGATTTATACTCGAAGATTGATCTTGACGAAGGAGAGGTGTGGCAAGGTTTTAGGCCTATGAGCGCAGACGGACTTCCCTTCATAGGTGAAACAAGAGTAAAAGGTTTATTTGTAAATACTGGACACGGACAGCTTGGATGGACCTTAGCTATGGGGTCAGCAGATTTAATTGCAGATCATGTTATTGGAGTTGAAACTCAGATTGATAGCAAGCCCTATTTAATGAATCGATAAAGTGTCAATTAGTATCAAAAACTTATATTAAGATTGTTAGCTTAATATATAATTCTTTGCTTCTCCTCGTAGCTCAGTTGGATTAGAGCAACTGCCTTCTAAGCAGTGGGTCGCAGGTTCGAGTCCTGCCGAGGAGGCCAGCTCTTGAAAGGAGTTGCTTTTATTTCAGAACAATAATATATTTTTACTTGATAAAGTTGTATTTTAGTATCTAGTTCGATGTTTTCTTTTCTAATAAAATGAATGCCCTTCATATTTCTATTTATGGAGAAGTTCAAGGAGTAGGTTTTAGAGCTTGGGCTAAAGAAAAATCTAGTAAACTGAGTCTAAGTGGATGGGTAAGAAAAGCTTCTGATGGTTCTATTGAGATATTTGTTCAAGGAAAAGAAGAGGAATTAAATGATTTTGCCTCTCTTTGTTGGGACGGACCTAGCATGACCTACATCGATGATGTATTAATACATGATGCAAATATTGATAAGACTTTGACTGACTTTAAAATATATTAAAATAATCAGCCCCTTGATTTTTATAATGCTAAGATAGCGTTTTTTTGGTGGGCGTAGCTCAGTTGGTAGAGCCCTGGATTGTGATTCCAGTGGTCGTGGGTTCGAGCCCCATCGCCCACCCCAGAGGATAAAAATATGAAATTTTCTTTTAATAGTAAATCAGACATTAACCAAAGTTTAAATATAGTTATTCCCAACGCAGAAGTAGAGAAAGACGTCGCTGAAAGGTTAAAAAAAGCTCAAAAAGATTCAAAACTCAAAGGTTTTAGAAAGGGCAAGGCGCCTTTAGATGTTGTTACCAATATATATGGACCGGAAATAAGACAAGAGGTTGTTTACGACCTTGTAACAAAATCCTTCTATAAACAAGCAGAAGAAAAAGGTCTAAAGATTGTAAGTAGACCAAATCTAATACCTGAAAAAATGGATGTCGGACAAGATGTTAAATTTAAGGCTACTTTTGAGATATATCCAGAAATTTCAATAGGTAATCTAAATCGGCTAACCTATACAAAATCTACGTGTTCTATTAATGAGGAAGATCTAGATAAGACCGTATCAAATCTTCAAAAAAGAATGAGCAAATGGGAAGATTCAGATGAACATTCGTGTGAGGGAGATCAAATCAAAATAAACTTTATTGGAAAAATAGAAAATGAAGAATTTGAAGGAGGTTCTGCCACTGATTTTCAAGTTGAGATAGGTTCTAAATCAATGATAGAAGGCTTTGAAGAAGGCTTAAAGGAACTAAAAAAAGGTGATAAGAAAACTTTAGACCTCCTTTTTCCTGATGATTATGGAAAAACTGAATTAGCATCTAAACCAGTTAGTTTTGAAGTAGAGGTTACGTCAGTTTCAAAGCCTGTGTTGCCCGAGTTAAATGAAGATTTTTTTAAGAGCACTGGTGTAGAGGCTAAGAATATTGAAGACTACAAAAAAGAAGTTAAAATTAAACTTGAAGAAGACTTGCAAAACATACTTAAAGGAAAGGCTAGGCAAAGTATCTATGATTCTTTAGTAGAAGCAAATGAATTTGAGGCTCCAAAAACTATGATTGATTCAGAGATCTTAAATATGAAATCTGATGCAGCCAGACGGATGGGGATTGATCCTAAAGATTTAAAAGAAGAGCTATTCCCTAACGAAACTTTTACTGAAGAAGCTGAAAAGAGAGTAAAAATCGGAATTCTATTAAATCAAGTCATTGAACAAAATGGTTTAAAACCAGATCCTGATAAAGTGAAAGAAATAATAGAAGAAAGAGCAAAGAATTACAAAGAACCGCAACAAGTAATAAACTATTTTTATGCTGACGAGCAGCAATTAAAGAATATCGAATCTATATCTTTGGAGGAGCAGGTGGTTGAGTTGGTAGAAGCTTCAGCAAAAGCAAAAGAAGAAGAGCTATCTTACGAAGAATGCATATCCGGAAACAATCTGGCTTGAAAATTGTCTAATTAAGCCCCATATTGAACTTATAAGGAAAAATATGACTGAAAATAAGAATTATAAAAATAGTAACCAGCTAGTTCCAATGGTAGTTGAACAAACCCCCAGAGGCGAAAGAGCGTATGATATTTATTCAAGGTTATTAAAAGAGAGAGTAATCTTTCTTACAGGACCAATAGAAGATTACGGAGCTAATCTTGTTGTAGCTCAAATGTTGTTTCTAGAGGCTGAGAACCCTGATAAAGATGTTCACTTATATATTAACTCACCTGGAGGTTCTGTTACTTCGGGCATGTCTATCTATGACACGATGCAATTCATTAAACCCGATGTTAGTACCTTATGTATTGGCCAGGCTGCAAGCATGGGAGCGGTCCTTCTTACTGGAGGTGCTAAAGGAAAGAGACAAGCTCTTCCCAATTCAAGGGTAATGATCCATCAGGTACTAGGCGGATTTCAAGGGCAGGCCAGCGATATTGAAATACACACCAAAGAAATACTCTCGATAAAGAATAAGTTAAATGAGATTCTGTCTACCCACACTGGTCAAAAAGTTGACAAAGTTGCCAAAGATAGTGATAGGGATAATTTTATGTCACCCGAAGAAGCTGTAAAGTATGGTTTAATTGACAGTGTTGTTGATAAAAGATCAAAAGATAAATAGGAGTATCTATGTCAGATAAAGATAACACCATTGAAGATGAGGATAAGCTCTTATATTGTTCCTTTTGTGGTAAAAACCAGAACGAAGTTAGGAAACTTATAGCTGGGCCTTCTGTATATATTTGCAACGAATGCATAGACCTATGCAACGACATCATAAAAGAGGAGATTAGCGAAACTTCTGAAGAAGAAGAAGAACATTTCCCTGTACCAAAAGAAATTAAAGAAAGCCTTGATGAATATGTAATTGGACAAGAAGAGGCAAAAAAAAATCTATCTGTAGCTGTATATAACCATTATAAAAGATTAAAGGGAGCGAAGCTTGCAAACTCTGACAATGAAGTAGAGTTAACTAAAAGTAACATTCTTCTTTTAGGTCCTACGGGAAGTGGTAAGACTCTTTTGGCACAAACTCTTGCTAGATTGTTGAATGTCCCTTTTACGATAGCGGATGCGACTACTCTCACAGAAGCAGGATATGTAGGAGAAGATGTAGAAAACATAATCCAGAAATTACTTCAAAGGTGTGATTACGATATAGAGAAGGCTCAATTAGGAATAGTTTATATTGATGAGATAGATAAAATAGCTAGAAAATCTGACAACCCTTCAATAACTAGAGATGTTTCAGGAGAAGGCGTTCAGCAGGCCCTTTTAAAATTAATTGAAGGCACTACTGCCTCCGTTCCACCTCAAGGAGGAAGAAAACACCCCCAACAAGAATTCTTACAAGTAGATACTTCAAATATATTGTTTATATGTGGTGGAGCATTTTCAGGCTTAGAGTCGATCATTCAACAGAGATGTGAAGAGACTGGTATAGGTTTTGGCGCTAATGTTTCTTCTATTAAAGCTGAGCAGAATTCAGATAGATTAATAGACCAGGTAAGACCTGAAGACCTTATTAAATTTGGTTTAATACCAGAGTTTGTTGGTAGATTGCCGGTAACCACAACATTGAACCAGCTAGATGAAGATGCATTAATTAAGATTCTTACTCAACCCAAGAATGCTCTCACCAAACAATTTACTAAGCTTTTTGAAATGGAAGGTGTTGAATTAGATATTAGAGAAGATGCCTTATCAGAGATAGCTACAAAAGCGATAGAGAGAAAAACTGGAGCTAGAGGTTTAAGGTCTATTCTAGAAAATATACTAATGGAAACTATGTATATGGTTCCTTCTGAAGACTCATTAAAAAAAGTAGTTATAGACGGAACTGTAGTAAAAGGAGAATCTGAGCCTTTACTGGTTTACGAAAAGGCTTCTAAAAGCAAAACAGGGTAATACTTGTTTTTTAAGCTAATACCCCAATACTATTATTAAGGTAATAATTCATGGTTGATACTAAGAAAAAAAGCATTCCTCTTTTGCCTTTAAGGGATGTGGTTATATTCCCTTCTGTGGTAACTCCTTTGTTCGTAGGTAGGGAAAAATCCATAGTTGCTTTACAGGCTGCTATGGCAGGCGATAAACAGATAATGCTTGTTGCTCAAAAGAGCGCTCAAGAAGATGATCCAGACCTTAAAGATTTATATCCCATAGGAACTCTCTCAACAATTCTTCAATTAATAAAATTACCAGATGGAACCCTCAAAGTCTTAGTAGAAGGAAATCAAAGAGCCTCTATTGAATCTATACAAGCTTCAGATGATTACTTGTCGGTTAAAGTTAAGGCCTCGTCAGAAGCAATAGAAGATAAAAACTTAAAGAAATATTTAATTTCTTTAAAAAGACAATTTCAGGAGTATGTGAAGCTGACGAAAAGAGCAACGCCTGAAGTCTTAAATACGGTAAATGCTATTGATTCAGTCTCAAGATTAACTGACACACTGGTAGGCCATTTATCTATCGACCTTAGTCAAAAGCAAGAATTATTAGAAACCCAATCTTTAGAAGATAGAGCTAATAAGATACTAGACCATTTAGATTCCCAGCTCGACATGTCTAAGGTTGAAAAGAAGATTCGGGGCCGTGTTAAGAGTCAAATGGAAAAAAGTCAGAAAGAATATTATTTAAATGAGCAGATGAAGGCTCTAAAAAAAGAATTAGGAGAGATGGATGAAGCTGAGGAAGCAGAAGCTCTAGAAAGTCAAATCTTAGAAGCAGGAATGTCTAAGGAAGCTCAGGAAAAAGCTTTAACTGAATTACAAAAATATAAAATGATGTCACCTATGTCAGCTGAGGCTTCTGTTGTAAGAGGTTATATAGATTGGATGCTGAATATACCTTGGAAGAAAAAGAGCAAGATACAAACAAACTTAAGTAAAGCTAGCGAAGTACTAGAGGAAGATCATTATGGTCTAGAGGAAGTAAAAGAAAGAATATTAGAATATCTTGCAGTTCAAAAAAGAGTAAAGAAACTGAAAGGTCCTGTTCTTTGTTTAGTTGGACCTCCTGGAGTAGGAAAAACTTCACTTGGGGAGTCTATTGCAAGAGCTACCAATAGAAAGTTTGTAAGGATGTCTTTAGGAGGCGTAAGAGACGAAGCTGAAATAAGAGGACACAGAAGAACTTACATCGGTTCTATGCCAGGAAGGATTCTACAAAAACTTTCAAAATCAGAAGTAAAGAATCCTCTTTTTTTGTTAGATGAGATAGATAAAATGGGAATGGACTTTAGAGGAGATCCTGCCTCTGCATTACTTGAGGTTTTAGACCCCGAACAAAACCATACTTTTAATGATCATTATTTAGAAGTTGATTATGATTTATCAGACATAATGTTTGTTTGCACTGCAAACAGTATGAACATTCCTCCGGCACTACTAGATAGGATGGAGATAATCAGACTCCCAGGTTATACAGAAGATGAAAAGATTAACATTGCAAGCAAGTATCTAGTTGAAAAGCAAAAGAAAAATAATGGAATTAAGGACGAAGAGTTAGATATTACTAATGGATCTATCAAAGATCTTATTAGGTATTTCACCAGAGAAGCTGGAGTTAGATCTCTTGAGAGAGAAATAGCAAAAATCTGTAGAAAAGTTGTAAAAAAGAATGTAGATCTAAAAAAGCCCAAAAAAATTACCCTTAAACCAAATTCATTAGAAGATTATTGTGGAGTTAGAAAATTTGAATTTGGTGAAGCTGAAGAGAAAGACAGAATAGGCCAAGTTACAGGTCTGGCATGGACTCAAGTAGGTGGTGAGTTGCTAACAATAGAGGCAGCAACTTTTGATGGTAAAGGGAAGATTATAAAAACAGGATCCTTAGGCGATGTTATGCAGGAGTCTATACAAGCAGCCTTGTCTGTAGTCAGGTCTCGGTCAGAAGTATTGGGGATAGATCCAAAATTCTATGAAAACCAAGATATACACATTCACGTACCTGAAGGAGCAACACCCAAAGACGGTCCTAGTGCTGGAGCGGCAATGTGCACTGCTGTGACATCAATCCTTGCAAAGATTCCAGTTAGATCAGACGTGGCTATGACTGGTGAGATAACACTTAGAGGAGAAGTCCTAAAGATTGGTGGCCTTAAAGAAAAACTTTTAGCGGCAAGAAGAGGTGGCATCAAGATGGTACTAATCCCAGAAGGTAATGTTAGGGACCTAAAAGAGATACCGAAGAATATAACTGCTGAATTAGAAATTAAACCTGTTAGATGGATTGATGAAGTATTAGATCTAGTTTTGACAAGACAACCTATTCCTTGGGAAAAAGAAGATGAGCCTGAAAAGATAACATCAAAAAAAGTTAAGGGTAAAAAAGGGTCAATTAAGGCTCACTAAATTTTTCAAATTCTCTCTTGACAACCCCTTTCTATAGGGTTTTAATCAGTATGACCAATTTGTAATAGACAGGTTGGCGTAACAAGACTCTAGGAGATTAATGTGAATAAAGCCCAATTAACAGAAGCTGTAGCGTCAGCGACAGATTCATCAAAAGCAGAAGCAGGAAGAGCAGTAGAAGCTACTCTTAACGCTATAGCGGGAAGCCTTGCAGGAGGAGATAGTGTTTCTCTTGTTGGTTTCGGAACATTCAACGTCAGACATCGTGCTGCAAGAATGGGTAGAAACCCTCAGACAGGTGCTTCAATACAGATAGGTGCATCGAAATCAGTTGGATTCAAAGCGGGTAAAGCTCTTAAACAGAGCCTTTAAGCTTATATATAATTTAAGAGCGCGCCTTTTGGCGCGCTTTTTTTAGTTAAAAATTAAGTATGGCCGGTATACAGAACATAAGAGAAGGGCTTTCGGGTAGAGTTACTAAATTTATTGTGGCAGCTATAGTGATTACATTCATTGGATCTATAGGGTGGGCAGGATTCTTTTCTCAAGGAAATATAAATAACATTGCTAAAGTTGGTGATAAAGAAATTAGCAATGCGGACCTTAGTTTTGAGATTAGTTCGCAACAATTTAAGCTCAACCAACAATTTCCCGATCAATCTATAGAAGATGAACTTTTACTACAAATAGCCACAGAATCATTGATAAGAAAATTTTCAGTTCTAAATTTCATAGAAAATAACGACTTAAAATTAAGTGATGATTATGTTTATAGGCAGCTAGCTAAAGAAGAGCAGTTTCAAGAAAACGGCGTTTTTAGTAAAAATAGTTTCGATTCCTTTGCTCGAAGTAATGGGTTTATACCATCAGATTACTTGAAAAGAATTAAAGAAGATCTTGTTATAGAGTTTTGGAGAAAAGGTTTTGTAAAATCTTCATTTGTAACTGAAGAAGAAGTTTCAACCGCACTGTACCTTGCTGAACAAAAGAGAGATATTTCTTTTTTTAGATTACCAGTAGAAAATTTTTCTCAAGAAATAGAGGTAACTGATGATCTGGTGCAAGAATATTATAACCAGAATGTCGAAAGCTATAAGACAGAGCAACAAGCAAAAGCTAAATATATAAATTTTAAACTTGATGCTATCAAGGATTCTGTCTCCATTGAAGAAGAAGATCTTCAATCGGAGTACCAAAGATATTTAGATGGATTTGATTCAACAGAAAGAAAATTGGTTTCCCATATAATGCTTAATACAGGATCAGAACGCTCCAATCAGGAAGCGTTAAATTATCTAGAGGATATTAAAATAAGAATTGGAAAAGGTGAATCGTTTGAAGATCTTGTAGAAGAGATTTCAGAAGATGAAGGCACTAAGACAAGTGGAGGAAGTTTGGGTGTTACTGACGGCACATTACTACCACCTGAATTTGAAGAAGCCCTGTTGAGTATGCAAGAGGGGGAGGTAGCTGATCCCATAGAGCTACAAAATAGTGTGCACTTGATAAAGCTTACGAAGATAGAATTACCTCAACCTTTATCTTTTGACTCGATGAAAGATAAAATCAGGAGCAATATAGTTAATGAAATAGCTGAAGGAGATTACTTAGATCTTCTAGATAAAGCTTCAGAGCTAAACTTTTCTTTAGGAGACCTAGAGACAATAGCTGAAGAACTAGGCTTACCAGTCAAAATCACAGACTTGTTTACAATACAAGAAGCTCCAGAAGCATTAAATAATAAAAAAGTATTGGAATTGATATTTTCTAACGAAGATCCTGAAGAAAACTTTAATGAGCTTATTGAGACCTCAGAAGACAGTTCTATCCTTTTTGAAAGAATTGAATTTATAGCTGAAGCCGTTATACCTTATAACTCTATAAAGGATAGAGTTACTGCTGATTATAAAGAAACAGAATCTAAAGTAAGAGTTCAAGAATTCATAAGAAAAACACTTGAACAACTTAACAATAATAAAGATCTTAAGCAGGTAGCTTCTGAAAGTGATGTAGAAGTTGAAGCTTACGTAGATTTAAGAAGGGACTCTTCTTTATTACCTAAAAGCGCTATCGCTGAAATCTTTGCTTTACCAAGAGCCCAAGTTGGCAGTGCTTTCGGTGTTTCCGCAGCAGCAAATGGCGACTTCCTTATATATCGTTTAGACGCAGTTAATAACAGTGAGAGTACTTTAGATGAAGAGGGTAAGAAAGAGTTCAACGAATATCTAAATGAACAAAGATTGGTTGCGGAGCTAAATGAATTGCAATTAGCAACTCAAAACAACACTCGGATTATTAGGAATAATTAACCATCCGTTTCTTCAATCGATCCCATCGCGGTTACGTTAAAACCAGCATCAACATAGAGGATCTCTCCTGTTATCCCACTAGCCAAATCTGAAGTTAAAAAGGAAGCTGCATGGCCTACTTCTTCAGTGGTAACGTTTCTTCCTAGAGGAGATCTACTTGCGTTATAAGAAAGCATTTTTCTAAAGTTCTTAACTCCAGAGGCTGCTAGTGTTTTTATCGGACCAGCCGATATAGCGTTAACACGATGACCTTCTTTACCAAGAGAAACAGATAAATATCTAACGCTCGCCTCTAAACTTGCTTTGGCTAATCCCATGACGTTGTAGTTGGGTAAAGTTTTCATCGAACCTAAATACGACAAAGTAAGCAAAGAACCATTTCTGCTTGCCATCATTTTCTTACCAGCCTTAGCAAGTGCGATAAAACTATAACTACTAATATCATGAGCAATTTGAAAACCTTCCCTAGAAGTTACGTCCAAGAAATTACCGTCCAACTCTTCTCTCGGGGCAAATCCGACAGCGTGAACAATACAATCTAACCCTTCCCATTCATTTGAAAGCGCCTTAAAAGTCTTTTCTATTTCATCATCAGATGAGACATCACAAGGGATACAAATATTGGAACCCCATGACTCAGCTAGCTTAACAACATTGTTCTTCAGTCGCTCATTCTGATAAGTAAATGCTAAATTGGCACCCTGTTTTGACATTGATTCTGCAATGCCTGCAGCTATAGAGTGTTTATTGGCTACGCCAACTATCAAAATATTTTTGCCTTTTAACATTATCTAATCTCCAATGTGTTCAGATAAAAATTTATCCAACTCTTCAGCCAATTCATAGACGTTTTCTCTTTTATAAAAACCATGTTCTTCGCCATCTTTAACCATAGATTTATATTCTTTACCTAGAGAGTCTAATTTTTTTGTCATTAATTTATAATTTTGAAAGTGAGCTTGTTTATCGTCTTTTCCGTGAATAAGAAATATAGCAGCTTTTATTTTTCTAGCTTGTTCAGTAGGCGAGAAAGCTTTTCTGGTTTCATCATCTTGAGGAATCACAGTCTTTAGGTAAGCTCTTCCGCCTCTCCATCCAGGTATGTTTCCTACTGAAGTGAATGAATCCACGTCATAAACTCCCACATATCCAATGGCACATTGATATAAGTCAGGTTCTCTCGAGGCAGACATCATAGCTGCGTAGCCACCATAACTTGCTCCATATATACAAATTCTATCTTTATCAACAATACCTTGATCAATAGCCCATTGAACACCATCTGTTAGATCATCTTGCATGACGTTACCCCACTTATTGAAACCTGCTTTTAGAAAATCATTTCCGTAACCTCCCGAGCCTCTGTAATTTATTTGCATAACAGCGAAGCCTCTATTAGCAAGAAACTGAGCTTCACGATCGAAGCCCCAATAATCTCTAACCCCGTGAGGTCCACCATGCACATAAAGTACTAGAGGTAAGTTTGTACTTTCCCCTTTAGGTCTGTGAAGAAACCCGTGAATAGTTAGACCATCTCTTGATTGATAAGAGAAGGGTTCGTTTTTAACCATTTGACCAACTTGAGTCCATCCTCTTCTATTAAGATTTAAATCTTTTAGTTCATTTGTTTCCGTATTAAAAAGATAATATCCACCTGGATCTCTATCACTACTTACTCCAATTACAAGCTCTACTTCATCTTTTGTAGATGAAGCAATCCTAACTTTGTAGCCTTTAAAGGTTTTTTCTAATGCTCTCATCTTCTTTCCAATCTTGGCTTCTTTATCTATCCAATGAATTCTTGGTATACCATCATGAAGAACTACGCCCACAGGGATTTCATTTTCACTGTCCCAAATATAACCAGCGGGATCTACAGTTTTATCACGGTAAATAGTTGTTAATTTATAAGTTTCAGGATTGTATAAGCAGATACCAGTTATAGGGTTATCTTTATCTGAGCACTCCACAATGAGGTTTTTTCCATCTTTATCGAAGGCTAAAGGGAGAATGGAACCTTCTCCAAACTTATAAGTTCCATGATGTTCCCACTCATCATTTTTCGAAGGACGGTAATAAAATTCAGTTTCATTACTGTTATTTTCACCAACAGATGTTCTAATAACCTTATCTGAATCTAGTAATAAAGACCTTGCAGGAGCAGTTTGGACTTTTCTTTTTGAGCCTGTATATATATTTACCTTATATATAGTAGGACTAGCTTTTTCAAAAATTGAAACCAATATATGATTTTCATCGTCATCAAGAGTATCAATAACTTCATTCCAGCCAATATTAGTAGGCTCTCTTGATGATCTTGATAGGCGCTGAGGAGCTAAAGAACCCATAATTAGCTTTTGCTTTGTTCCATCAGCATTTAGAGCCCAATAAAATATAGTGCCTTTAGGCCTTTCTAGACCTCCAAACCTTTTTCCAACTCTAATACCTATTCTTTCGTTATTTAGCCATCTAAAACCTGCTGTATATTGATCTTTTCCAAAAGACTGGGTATGAATTACCTTCATTGAGGCTCTCTCTATAATAACTACCCCAGAAGTCTTTTCTGCATCGACTTCAGAAGCAAAGTACTTGCCAGAAGGAGAGATTATTAAGTTACTGAACTCAGTAAATTTATAGAAATTTTCTACAGGTAGCTCACTAAAAATATAATTTGAAGAGAAAACAAGAATAAAGATTAATTTTTTCATAATTTAAATTTTACTGGGTTAATTGATAATTATTCTTATATTTTAATTGTTGCCACTTAAGAAGTACATTTCTAGGATGAAAATCCTTTAAAATAAACTCACCTTTTATTCACAAAACAGACTTTTTTATTGCAAAACAAGGCTTTTTAAGAGAAAATCCTCTTCAACATATACAAATGGGGGATTATATGAAACATTTTACGTCCTTTTGGATGAAATCGTTCCTAGCTCTTTCGCTTGTTTTTTCATTTTCAAGTTTAGTCATTTCGGCTGAAGGTGATGATGCAGAAGAAGAAGTTGAAGAGATTGTAGTAACAGGTTCTCGTATTGCTAGAACGGATGCAGACGGGGCCAGTCCAGTAATAACAATTGATGCAAGTGATATTGAAGCGACAGGTGAGATATCTCTAGCAGAAGTGTTAAGGCAACAAACTTTTAACAGTTTTGGTTCGTTCCAACCTCGCTCAGGTAGTACTGCACAAAGTCAGGCAACTATCAGTTTGAGAGGTGCTGGTTCGGCTAGAACACTAGTTCTTTTAGATGGTAAAAGAATGGCAGGTTCACCAAGTTACGGTGGAGTTGCAGCAAACATTAACAGTATCCCTTTCGGTGCTGTGGAAAGAGTAGAAATCTTAACTGATGGTGCTTCTGCATTATACGGTTCTGACGCTCTTGCTGGTGTTGTGAATATCATCATGAAGAAAGACTTCGAAGGTGTAGAGTTTAATTTATACCAAGGTAGTCCAGAAAGAGCTGGCGGAGATCAAGAAGCTTTCTCTCTAACAGGAGGTCTATCGACTGATGTTGGAAACGTAGTTTTCTCTTTCGAGCATGATGATAGAGATATCGTTTACATGAAAGACAGATGGTGGTCATCACCTAACTACAGAGCTGGATACGATGCTTCAAATGCAACCAAGGCCTTTTCACACACTCTTAATGCAAGTTTTTATTCTTGTAACTTGTGGTCTTATTCCGGTGCTGGAATAGGTTATCAAGCTATACCTGATTGTGTTGGTCAAGCTGACTTCCTAGATGGAGGAAGAACTTTTGATTATGGCGGCGGCGGATTGGTGCTGTATCCTTACAATAAAATCATGGCTGAAGATGCTTCTGAAGGTAGAGATACTATGTTCATTAACTATAACTACGATATTAATGACAACCACTCTATAAATGCCAGAGGTATTTACACAAGAGTTGCTAGTAGAGGTCGTTACGCACCTGTAGCAGGAGCTTTTGTAGTTGAGTGTAGTAAATGGGCAAAATGTCCTTTCACGGAAGCACAACTACTTGCTGACTCAGGTGGTGCGTCAGATTACGATGAGGTTTCAATTTATTATCGTATGAGATCAGTTGGTCCTAGGCTTGGACTTAATGAAGACACTATGAAAGATTACCTAGTTGAATTTAAAGGTAATATCATGGATGGAGCAGTTGGTTATAGCGTTTTTGGTCACCATACTCATTTAGATTATGATCAAATCGGTTACAATTATACCCTTGCTTCAGTAGCTTCTAAGCTAGCTGAAGATGGTGAATTTGAATTCGCTAACATGAGTTCTACACAAGCTACACAATTAAGGCACACTGTAATGAGTGAAGATGACATGAAGTTAGTTCATGCAGGCTTCTCATTTGATGGTGAATTGCCAGTTGATCTTGGTGCTGGTGCTTTCCAATGGGTATTTGGATCAGAATTCATGGACACTGAATATAGTGTTGCAGTTGACCCACAAAGTGAATCAGGAAACGTAATGGGCTCTGCAGGTAATTCTTCCAGTGGATTTAGAGACACTAGAGCTCAATTCATGGAATTAAGAGCGCCTCTAGCAGAAGGTCTTGAGCTGAATATAGCCCATCGTCATGATGACTTTAATGACTTCGGTACTACAGATAATTCTAAGTTCTCTGTTAGGTATCAAGCTATGGATAATTTAGTTCTAAGAGCATCTTACTCAGAGAGTTTTATAGCTCCTACTCTTGATTCTCTTAATATGTCTACTTCTTTCTCTGCAGATACAGCTAAAGACCATTTTGAGTGTGCTAACTTAGGCACAACGTCTTGTACTGCACAAAGAACAACTTATAGATTGGCAAACCCTGATCTTGGGCCTGAAGAAGGGCAGTACACAAACTTCGGTATTATTTGGAATCCTATAGAGGATCTATCGATTGTTGTTGATGCGTATTCCCTTGAACTTGAAAATATGGAACAACTTGTTTCAGCAACTGATTTATTACTAGCTGAATGGGCTGGAACTCTTTCAAAAATTACAGGTTCAGTTCCAAATGCTGAAGTTAAACGTAAGCCTTATAAGGCTGGATCTAGTGCGGTTGATGATGGATCAGGAAACTGTGCTTACGCTATACCTGGACCTTGTAGAGGTGCGCTAGATGAAATTCGAGCCCCTATGGCGAACTTCGGTGGTATAGAAATCAGTGGTTATGATGTAGCTATTCGTTACAGTCACGATACTGATAGAGCCGGTACTTTTGCACCACGTTTAGACGTAACTTACATTGATGAATATCTTACTGAAGATTACCTTTCAGGACCTATGGTTAACAAGATTGGTAGAAATGGTGTTCCTCAATTCAGAGCTAATCTAACTTTGAACTGGTACAAGGGTGATTGGTCAGCTTATTATCAAATTGAATATATTGATGGCATGCAAGAATTCTCTTCTTTTGATGTACCAACTTTATCAAGTTCTGCATCAGGAAGTTTATCTTCTTATGAAATTCATAATGTTCAATTCACTTACGATGCTCCAACTAATACTTCAATAACTTTAGGTATTAGGAATTTGGAAAATAAAGACCCAATCATTGATAGTGATAATGAGTGGAACATGTCTCTGTATGATCTATACGGAAGAACGTTCTTCGCTAAATTAACTCAGAGATTCTAAATCTGAGTAAAAAGAAAGGGACCTTAGGGTCCCTTTTTTTTACCTTTTTACTTTACCCAGCTATTGTTAAAATAGAAATATGAATAAAACTTTTTACAGTCTACTCTTATTGATTAGCCTTAATGTCTTCTCATTAGAAATTGGAGGCTTAAAAGTAGTATCGATTAAAGGAGAACCATTTGAAGCAAGATTAGTTTTAAGCAATGTAAATAAATTAACTGAAGAAGATATCTCTATCACAAGCTCTTCTATTGCATTTATTAAAAATAAGACCATGCTGGATGCAAATAATCTTTACCTAGAATTGGTTGAAAATAAACCAGGCATAAAGATACTTAGAATAACCTCTGCCAGTAATACAGAAGAAAGTTATTATGATTTCAAAATCTCTTTTGATGCAGAGGGACTAAGAGAGAGAAGGTATTTCGGCTTTCTTCCTTTAAAGAAACAAAAAGAAATTAACTATGAAGTTGTCCAAAGAGATTCGAATGATCTAAGTAGTTGCTTAGACCTTACTGATCCTAATTTAAGATTAAAATGTTATGACAAATCTCTAAGCAGGAAAACAGAAGCTAATACGGTAGTTACTCAAAGTAGCTCTCAAAGCAATAACCAAGATTACGCTAATGATTTATTTGGAAAAAGAGGAAGTCTATTAAGGGAGACGATTGAAAAGAAAGACAATGTAACCCTATTAGATGAAGTTAGTTCAGAAATATCATCCGTAAAAAGATATGACGTTGATAGATATATAATCAAATTAAATAACAATCAGAGCTGGAAAATATTAGAGCCCATTAAAAAGAATATTCTTTCTAAAGGAACTAAAGCCGTTGTATCTAAGGGCCTTTTTGGAACCTTTAACTTAGTACTGGATGGTAAAAATAAAAAATATAAAGTTAGACGAACTAAGTAATATTTAACTATTATCAAAATCATGAAATTAAGAACTCTATTAGCCCTTATTGCTGTAATTGTTGTTTCAAGTTGTAGTAAGACTGAAAGTCCTGTTTCTACAGCATATCAAGACTCTATCCTTTATATAGGTAATGGTACCGAGCCAAAAGACCTAGACCCTCACACTGTTACTGGGGTACCAGAAAGTCATATATTAATGGCTTTATTGGAAGGACTTGTGATTAGACATCCCGAAGGACTTGCTCCACTTCCTGGTGTTGCTTCTAGTTGGGATATTTCGGAAGACGGCAAAACTTATAATTTTCATCTAAGGGATTCAGCTACCTGGTCTAACGGAGATCCAGTTACTTCAAAGGACTTTGTGTATGCATGGAAGAGAATGTTAATGCCTTCTTTAGGATCAAAATATCCAGATATGCTTTATGACGTTGTTAATGCTGAGAACTTTAACAAAGGAAAGATTGATGACTTCTCTTTAGTTGGTGTTAAATCTATAGATGATCAAACACTCCAAGTAAGTTTGAGAAATCCAGCTCCTTATTTTATTGGATTACTGGCTCACTACACCACTAGGCCTGTTCATCGGGCAACTATAGAAAAGTATGGAGAGATTGATAGTTTAGGAAACCAATGGACAAGGCCGGGTAATTTTATTGGGAATGGACCTTTTACTCTAGAAGAATGGCGTTTAAATAAAGTTATAAAAGTTAAAAAAAGTCCTTCTTATTGGGATGCTGAAAGAGTTAAGTTAAATGAAATTCATTTTTTTCCTATAGATAATGGGACAAGAGAAGATCGTATGTTTCGCTCAGGACAACTTCATGTTACGAGCACAGTTCCTTTAGAGAAAATAGGGCCTTATCAAGAGCAGTATCCTAACAACATTAAAATAGAACCTTATTACGGTACGTATTATTATCGTTTTAATGTTGAAAAAGAGCCCTTAAATAACAAATTAGTTAGGCAAGCTATATCGCTCTCTATTGATAGAAAACAGATAATTGATAAAGTTGCCAAAGGAGGGCAGGCGCCGGCCTTTTCATTTACTCCGCCTGATCCGAATGCATATTATCCTCCGACGAAACTTGAATTTAATCCTGATAAAGCAAAACAACTTTTACAAGAAGCTGGCTTTACGTCCGATAATTTACCTACTATTGAATTGCTTTATAACACGAGTGAAGGACATCAAAAGATAGCAGAAGCGCTTCAGCAAATGTTGAAGGCCAATTTAGGCATAGATATTCTTTTAACAAATACTGATTGGAAGGTTTATTTATCAAGGCAGACAACTGGAGATTTTGAGATAGCAAGAGCAGGGTGGATAGGAGATTATCAAGACCCTAAATCTTTTTTAGACATGATGGTAACGGGTAGAGGTAATAATCAAACAGGATGGTCAAACGCTACCTATGATGACTTGCTTATGAAGGCAGCCAACTCCCCTTCACAAGAACAAAGGTTTGCATACATGTATGAGGCAGAGAAATTACTTATTGAAGAGCTACCAATCGTGCCTATCTATACTTATACCCGCATATATATGCTTCATGAAGACGTAAAGGGATGGAATTCAAATTTACTTGATTCTCACCCGTATCAATTTGTTTATATAGCAGAGTAAACAAGGTATGTTTAGTTTAATAATTAAACGTATTGGTATCGCTATACCAGTACTTTTAACCGTAATCACGCTTACATTCTTAATGGTTCACTCCGCTCCTGGAGGACCTTTTGATGAAGAAAAAGCAGTTTCTGCAGAAGTTTTAGCTAAACTTAATGAGAAATATAATTTAGATAAACCATTATTTTCTCAATACACCGATTATCTGTCAGGTGTTGTTCAAGGAGATTTTGGGCCATCTTTTAGGTACCCTGGACGTTCAGTTACGGAATTAATCTCACTTGGCCTACCAATAACTTTTGAACTGGCTTTGTATTCAATAGTTTTTGCATTATGCATTGGAATCTTTGCAGGCATTCTAGGGGCATGGAAACCTAATTCCCCTCTGGATTACATTCCCATGACCACCGCAATGATAGGAATTTGTGTCCCTTCAATTATTTTAGGTCCAGCCTTAACACTGTTGTTTGGTATATGGCTAGAATGGGTACCTGTGTCTGGCTGGGGAGACATGCCAGGAGATAAGATTTTACCCACTATTACCTTAGGTACTGCTTACGCAGCTTATTGTGCAAGATTAACTAGGGGAGGAATGCTAGAAGTCTTGAATCAAGACTTTATTAGAACGGCAAGAGCTAAAGGATTATCAGAAGCAAGAGTGATTGTTGTGCATGCTCTTAGAGGTGGATTAACGCCAGTAATAGCCTTTTTAGGGCCTGCTATGGCAGGCTTATTAGCTGGTTCTTTTGTTGTTGAGACAATTTTTGGTATCCCCGGTCTAGGAAGATTCTATGTAGAGGCTGCCTTTAATAGGGATTACACAATGATTTTAGGTACTTCAATATTTTTCTCTTTTTTAATTATCGCTTTTAACTTAGTTTCTGATCTAGTTGCTGCAGCTTTAAATCCAAAATTAAGAGACTAAGGTGAACACTAATAACAGCCTTTGGAGAGATGCTTTTGATAGATTGATATCAAATAAGCTATCTCTCTTTGGTTCTATTTATATAATTTTTATTATAAGTGTCGCATTAATTACTCCTTTGGTAGCGCCTTATGACTACGCCTTTCAAGATCTAGATCTTGGGCCATCTGCGCCGTCAGCTCTGCATTGGTTAGGTACAGATACTTTAGGAAGGGACTTATTAACTAGAATGATGTATGGAAGTAGAGTTTCCCTTATGGTTGGCTTCTTGGCCACTATAGTTGCTTTAACTATAGGGGTTATTTGGGGAACAGTGGCAGGTTTTTCAGGAGGAAGAGTAGACACGATAATGATGAGAATAGTAGATGTCCTGTATGGAATACCGTTCATAATCTTTGTAATTCTTTTAATGGTTATCTTCGGAAGAAATCTCATTTTATTATTTATGGCCATAGGGGCTGTTGAATGGTTGACCATGGCAAGGATAGTTAGAAGTCAGGTAATGACTTTAAGCAAACAAGAATTTGTTTTAGCTGCTGAAGCCATGGGAGTAAGTAAAGTAAGTATTGTATATAGGCATTTAATTCCTAACGCTATAGGTCCAGTTATCGTCTACGCAACTTTAACTGTTCCTCAGATCATGTTATTAGAAGCTTTCTTAAGTTTCTTAGGGTTGGGCGTTCAACCGCCACTCAGCTCTTGGGGCCTTTTAATAAGGGATGGAGCAGTATCAATGGAGGAGTATTGGTGGTTATTAATATTTCCTTCTTTAGCTTTCTCTTTAACTTTGTTCTCTTTAAATTTTATAGGGGATGGCTTAAGAGACGCCTTGGATCCAAGGACTGCAGATTCGTAAGAATCTTATAAGAAAAGTTTTAAAACTTGGCCGGGAAATATCTTCGAAGGGTCTTTGATTTCATTCCATTCTTGTATTTGAGAAGAAGAGATATCAAATTTAGATGCAATCCTGCTGACCGTATCTCCAGATTTAACAGGGTAAAGCATGGTTCTTAATTGTTTAGATGGCACGTCTTGTCTAATTCTTTCGTAACGTGAGAATATCTTTATTACTTGATTAATTTGCAAAGGCCTTTCAATCTTTAGCTCATTCCATAGAACTATGTCCTCAATTGAGACTTTAAATTTCTTAGAAATGTTCCATAGTGAATCTCCTTTTGCAACCTTATAAGTTCTTTCTCTAGGACTTTGTTTATTTGCCCAAGCGGAACCTCTAGGGACCATGATTTCCTTACCTGCGATAATTAAATCTGAAGACATACCATTAATTTCTTTCAAGACTGATACCTCTATTTTGTATCTAGAAGCGATTCTAGAAAGATTATCTCCTCTTCTAACTTTATATCTGTCCCATCTAACTAAATCATTTTTATCTAAAGAATCGAGCTGAGTAACAAATCTATCTGATACCCCAATAGGTAGAAGTAAGTAATGAGGCCCGCTAGGGTCTGTTGCCCATTGATTAAAGCCAGGATTAAGTTCGTATATAGTCTCAGGCTTTAGACCTGCTAAATCTGCAGCTTGCATTAGGTCTAATTGACCAGGTGTTTTTACACGCTCAAAGTAGGCTCGGTTTGCAATGCTTGGTAGATTTACTTCAAAGGCTTTAGGGTCTTTGATCAGTTCACAAAGAACAAGAAGCTTTGGTACAAAATCTGTTGTTTCTTCTGGAAGATTTAAATCCCAGAATCTTATAGGTTTATCTAGTCTTTTATTTTTTCTTATAGCTCTGCTGACCCTTGTTGGTCCTGTATTGTAAGCAGCCATTGCAAGTAACCAATCTCCTCCAAATCTTTCATTTAAGTATGTTAAATACTTCAATGCCGCTTCCGTAGAAGCCAATACATCTTTTTTGCCGTCATACCACCAGTTACTTTTTAATCCATATTCCCTTCCTGTTGCAGGCATGAATTGCCATATCCCAGTGGCACCAGCAAATGATTTAGCATAAGGATCAAATTCGCTTTCAACAAAAGGCAATAATGCTAATTCAACAGGAAGTCCAAGTTCTTCAGCTCTAGTTAAGGTGTGATATAAATATCTCTGACCTGATTTACTTATTCTATTTACAGCTGACTGGTTTTTGTAAAGCCTTTCACGATAAGAACTAGTAGCTGCAATCTGGTCTTCAGGAATGGCTAAAGTAAGGTCTACTCTAATTCTTTCCCAAATATCGTACGGTACCTTTTCAATTGCAGTTTCAATTATCTTAGGACTGTCTGCTGTAATTACTTTAGAATCAAGTTGAATTACTTCTTTGCTTATAGCTGTACTGGAACAACTACAAAGAATAGCTAGAGATAAAGCTATCGAATATCTGTTCATCTAAAAGTTGTCTTTCCAGTCTCTTATGACCCCTAGTACTTCATGCGGCTCTTTAAGTTCACTACCTACAAAATTGGAAGCGGCATCTATAACAGTTTTCTCTTCGCACCTCATGAAAGGGTTTATTTTTAGTTCTGAAGCTAAATCTGATGGTAAGGTCTCTTTGTCTAATTCTCTAAGTTTGTTTACTTCTTCTATTTTATCTTTGATAAATTGATTGTCAGGCTCTAAGGTAATAGCGAAAGTCAGATTAGATTGAGTATACTCATGACCGCAGTAAACTTTAGTGTTACCTGGAAGAGTAGAAAACCTTGAGAGTGATTCGTGCATTTGTAAGGGAGTTCCTTCAAATATTCTGCCGCAACCAGCTGAGAATAAAGTATCCCCGCAAAAAAGGATTGGTTCAGAGCACGCTTCATCTGAATAATATGCCAATTGATCAAGAGTATGACCAGGCGTAGAAAGAGCAATAAATTTTTTACCTAAGAGTTCAAATTCCTCATTATCATTTAAAGGAGAACTTATACCTTGTATGTGGTCCCCTCCTGGGCCATAAACATCGCAGTGAAAATGATCCTTTAGTTCTTGGATGCCTCCAGTATGATCAAAATGATGATGGGTAATGATGATGCCCTTAAGATCAAGATTTAGTTTATTAATAGTTTCAAGTACAGGCTTCGCTTCTCCAGGATCAACTACGATTACCTCACCGTCTTTAATAAGTGCCCATATATAGTTATCGGAAAACGCTCTTATTGGTAATATCTCAAACATAATTTTAATGATTTTACACTTACTAAGAAAGAATAGTTAGTCTATCTGTAATACAATTGACTAACAATTGTATGGAAGAGATTGAGATATTTACTGACGGTGCCTGTAGAGGAAATCCAGGCTTAGGTGGCTGGGGAGCTTTAATTAGGAGTAATGGGCAAGAGAGGTCTCTTTGGGGCGGAGAAAGAGATACAACTAATAATAGAATGGAGATGATGGCCGCTATTAGGGCATTAGAGTCGATATCTAAGAACTCTAGCGTTATCATTACTACTGACTCTAATTACTTAAAAGACGGAATTACTCAATGGTTGGAAGGCTGGAAGAGGAAAGGATGGAAAACTGCTTCGAAGAAACCTGTAAAAAATAAAGATCTTTGGTTGCTTTTAGATGAACTTTCACAGTTCCATGATATAACCTGGAGTTGGGTAAAAGGGCATAGCGGTCATAGAGAAAATGAATTAGCAGATTTATTAGCAAACAAAGGCATAGACGAGCTTTAAATGAATAGGCAAATAATCTTAGATACTGAAACTACAGGACTGGATGTCAAATCTGGACATAGGGTTATAGAAATTGGTTGTGTAGAAATAGTAAATAGAAAGTTCACCGGGAATGAATATCATACTTACTTAAATCCCGATAGAGAGAGTGACGAGGGTGCACTTAAAGTTCATGGTTTAACGTCCGAATTCCTATCTGATAAACCGAGATTTTCAGAAATTTATGAAGAATTTATTGAGTTTATTAAAGGCACTGAACTATTAATTCATAATGCTGAATTTGATGTAGGCTTTTTAGATAACGAAATCAAACTTATTTCAAAGAAACTAAATTCTATTACAGAAGAAGTTTCAAATGTTACTGATACATTGCAAATAGCTAGAGAAAAACATCCTGGCCAAAGAAATAGTTTAGATGCTCTGGTGAACCGTTATGAAATTAATGGCTATGACAGAGAGTTGCACGGAGCTTTATTGGATTCAAAGATTCTTGGAGACGTTTATCTATCGATGACTGGTGGTCAGAGTAACCTAGATTTTAGTTCAACTGAAACTGAAGGAAAAATTCCTGAAAGTTCTTCAAATGGAAAGATCAAAAGAAAAAAACTAAAGGTAATTGAAGTTAGCGAAGAAGACAAAGAAAGGAATACGGAATACTTATCTAGAATGAAAGAGGAAACAGGTATAGAGCCTTTATGGAATAAAGAGCATGAGTGATTCTAATGTTAGAACTCGTTTTGCTCCTAGTCCAACGGGTTTGCTTCATATAGGTGGAGCAAGAACAGCTTTATTTGCTTGGCTTTATGCTAAAAGCAATTCAGGTTCTTGCCTTTTAAGGATTGAAGATACTGACAAGGAAAGATCTAAGCAGAAATTTACTGATGAGATAATCAATAGCTTCAAATGGATGGGGATAAATTTTGATGAAGATATAGTTTATCAATCTAAAAATCGTGATCGTCACTTAGAAATAGCGAAACAATTATTAGAAAATGAATCGGCTTACGTATGCGATTGCCCAAAAGAAAGATTAGATATATTAAGAAAAGATCAACAAGATAAGGGTCTTAGTGCGAAATATGATGGTAAATGCAGAAATCTTTCTCTCGAAGAATCAGAAAACACCGTAATAAGGTTTAAGAATCCAGAAGAAAGTAGTGTTGTCTTTAATGATTTAATCAAAGGAGAAATAGAATTTCGTAACGAAGAAATGGATGACTTTATTATAGTTAGAGGCGATGGAGCACCTACTTATAATTTATGCGTTGTTGTTGATGATTTAGATATGCAAATCTCACATGTAATTCGAGGAGACGATCACATAAACAACACGCCTAAACAGATTAACGTGTTTAATGCTCTTGGAGCTAAACCGCCTGATTACGGTCACGTACCTATGATTCTTGGTGAAGATGGAAGAAGGATGTCTAAAAGGCATGGAGCTATTGGCGTAGCTGAATATCGTGATATGGGTGTTCTTTCCGAAGCTTTCATGAATTATTTAGCGAGACTAGGCTGGTCATTAGGAGACCAAGAGATCTTTACGACTAATGAATTGGTTGAAAATTTTATTCAGGGGAATTTTAATACAGCTCCAGCTTCGTTTTCTTTAGATAAACTGAGTTGGTATAACAAAGAGTATTTGAACTCACTGGAATTTAATGAGTTAGTGAATCTAATTTCTTATCCAAACATTAAGAATGATCAATATTCAAAAAACGTTGTTTCGCTTATTAGAGAAAGATGTAATTTTTTAAACGACTTTGCAATCGAAGCAAAGTATTTTTACGAAAAGCCCACTCACTTTGAAGATGCTGATAAAGCCAAGGCTATTAAAGAGGGCACTTACGCTTTATTAAACGCATTAAAGGAACGTTTTAATAGTTTAAATGACTGGAAGGGCGACTCTATACAAGAAGAAATAAAAGCGTTTGTTGATGAGAAGGAGATAGGTTTCGCAAAAATAGGAACCCCTTTAAGGCTCAGTTTAACTGGCTCTTTAAATTCTCCATCAATAGATAAAGTTTGCGAATTACTTGGGAAACAGGAAGTTATAGAAAGAATAGATTTTGCGGTAAAAAATTTAGATTAAATATTCATAAGAAATTCATCTACTTTATTCCAAGCTTGTTCTCTGATTGCATCAGACTCCATAAATATTTCATGTTTACTATCAATGTCTTCAATATAACTGTTCTTAAACTTCTTTAAAATCTGAACATTGCCAGAAGGGGATACTAGTTTGTCTTGGGTAGCATTTAACAGCAAGGAAGGTTTTTTAATATTGGCTCCCCAATTTTTTTCTTTAAATTCGTTAGTTCTTTTAAGGGCTTCATAGATCCAACCAAGACTTAATCCCTTAACGCCTAAAGCCTGTTCTTTGCATATTAAGCGATAAACCCTATCAAATCGATATTGATCGCTAGTTAAGTGATTTTCATTAAATTCTTCTTCTAGCCATCCTTTTTTGTTATCCCAATTCGGTCTCTCAATAGCAAGGTCTTTAAAACCAATAGAAGAGATTAAACCTATCGATCTAACAATAAAATTAAGAGACGGTCTTATTTTGATGGAGAGCATAGGTGCGCATAAAATTAACGCTTTATACGTTGCTTGGTTGACAGCAAAATTACTAGCCATTAGACATCCGCCCATGGAATGCCCAAAACCAATCCAAGGCTTTGGACAATAGTCTTCATACATCTTCAAAGTTATAGTTAGATCATTGTCGTATTCTGTAAAGCTATCTATGTGTCCAAGTCTTATGTTTTTAGAGGTTCTTTCAGATAACCCTTGTCCTCGCCAATCCATTGCTGCAACGCAATATCCTCTCGAGATAAATCCGTCTATAACCTCGTAATATTTTTCAATGAATTCAGTGCGACCAGACTGTAAAATTATGGTTCCGCTTTCAGAATTTATATTCCATAAGGCCACCCTTAACTTCTTATTATCAAAACCATCTATGAAGAAACTTATTGCTCCATCTGGGCATTTAAAATCTTCCAGTTCAATTAAAGGGGCTTCTTCGTATTTGTTGATTATTGTTTCTTTGTCGTCCACAATTGCATTTTAAACCTAATAAAGCTGTTACATTGAATAAAGATATTGTCAAAAGCATTCTTTTCTTCTGCGCAATCATAGCATTAAGCAGATTGGTGCCTCACCCTCCAAACTTCACACCCATACTGGCAGGGGCTATTTTTATGCCTTTTATGGTGCAAAGATCTTTTGGTATGGCTATACCTATATTAATTATGTTGATTTCTGACCTAATAATAGGTTTTCATGGATTGATGATCTGGACTTACGGCTCCTTAGTGTTAATCACCTTCTTGTCCTATCAATTAGTAGATAAAAAATTCTTAAACTTATTCAAGGTTGCCTTGGCATCTCCACTTATTTTTTATTTATTAACTAATTTCGGAGTCTGGTTAACTACTGCTATGTACTCTAATGATTTCGTAGGGTTGATAACTGCATACACTATGGGACTTCCTTTTCTTGCGAATTCATTGCTTTCCACAATTCTTTTTTCGTCATGCTTTTATATGTTTTACTATTGGTTTACCTATCAAGTTAAATTTGAGTCTAATTCATAATAGGGGCTGTGGCGCAGTTGGGAGCGCGTCTGCGTGGCACGCAGAAGGTCGCGGGTTCGAACCCCGCCAGCTCCACCAACTCTTTTTAGATTCTATTTATTAATCTCTCATATACAAAGTAAGTTAAATCAGTATAGTGATTTTTTCTTAAATAAAAGTATATGTAGAATAGATATGAAAGTAGAAAAAGCTTACAAAAATTTAGATTTTTTAAATAGCAAAGATGCTCGCACCTTAAGGATTCTAGCTGAATACCTTCATCCAAAGATTCAACTTGAAGAAGAAAAAGTAATGAACACAATAGTAATTTTTGGATCAGCAAGGGCGCCATCACCTGAGGAATTAAGTAGCGAAGATAGCCTTAATAAAGGAAGAAGTAAAAGTTTAAAATTAGCTAAATACTACGATGCTACAAGAATGCTCTCAAAAAGATTGACAGAATGGTCTAAGCATTTAATTCATGAAGAACAAAAGTATGTTATTTGTTCAGGTGGAGGCCCGGGCATAATGATTGCAGCCAATCGTGGAGCAAGAGAAGCTGAAGGCAAAACAGCTACCTTTAGGATTTCCTTACCTTTTGAAGATACTCCTAATCCATATGTTAGTGCAGAGTTAGATTTTGAATTTCATTATTTTTTTACTAGAAAATTTTGGTTCTCTTATCTAGCAAAAGCTCTCGTAATTATGCCTGGAGGATTTGGAACATTAGATGAATTCTTTGAAATTCTTACTCTTATACAAACTGGAAAAATCAAGAAAATTTTACCTATAGTTCTTTTTGGTAAAGAGTATTGGAACAATTTAATTAATTTTGAAACTTTAGTTGAATTTGGAACAATAGACAGGAAGGACCTAGATCTTTTTTTTCTTACTGACAGTGTTGATGAAGCTTATGATTACATTACATCAAGTCTTAATTCCAAATAATAACTTAATCTCCTAACTTAATTTGCTTACTGCATTAGATGTTTATCAAGGAAAATATATTTAGATAGGAGTTGGTTGCAATTCTTAACCAGAAACTCCACCATCACTTACTCATTAGATTTTAGCAATATTGGAGTGAAGATCACTACAAAGAAACTAAAAGAAACAATCCATAATCCCTGAGAAAACATTAACCATATGTTTGTAAATTGGGGAAGAAAGACAGGCATTAGAACTCTAAAAACTATACCTATGTTTAGAAGAATTAAAGCAATACAAATATTAATGTTTTTAGCCCTAACATCATGACCAGTGTGACCTAAACTGACCCTGGCCATCATACTAAAAGTTATTAATCCCATACCTCCATAAGCTAGGGCATGTATTCCTAGGGAATTATATGAAGGAAATAAATAACTTAAGGCTAGTAAAGCAAATCCTATTGTTATCCATGCTAAACCAACATAGAGACTCCAAAGTAATGGTACTTTCCATAAACCAGGCTTATACCAAAGCAAAAGCCTAACGGACAAAGTACAAGAAATCATAAAAGCAGTCAGAGAAGTAAGGATACTTTGAGGAATAGTTAGAAAAAGTACTGTCCAAACAAGTGAAAGCAAAATGCTTGCTATATCAATCCATAATGGAGTGGGAAGTGGTTCATTTAAGTTCAGGCCCAGCTGCGAAAAGACAGGGAAGATACGCCTAATAATAGTTAAGATCATAGTAATCTCAACTATAAGTCCTAGATAAATACCAAAGTAAATACCTTTAGATAGAATGCCCAAACTTCCAGCATAAAATATTCCATTTGCAATAATTAAGATTAAAAGCTTAGAAGTGATGGCAAGTTGGCGCCACTGTTTAGATTTAATTATTGGCTTAGCTATCACTAATAGAAGTATTATGAAGAATGCTAAATCAAGCACCCCTAGGATAATTTGTAATTTAGGAGCAAAAAGCCAACCTAGGCGTGCCAACAACCAGATACTAAATAAAAAGAGTAAAGGTTTACCTGTTAATGTTTCTATATTTGTCCAGTTTTTAACGGCTGTTAAGAGGAAGCCTGCTATTACAGCTCCGGCATAACCGAATATTAATTCATGAGCATGCCATTGGAAGATGCTCATATTATAAAGTTCCATTTGAAGGTTTAGAAAGAATAAGCCCCCCCAACAAAACATTAAACAAAGGGCATAGCAACTTGCTCCTAGAAAGAAGGGACGAAAGCCTATACTCAAAAAGAGTTTCACCTATTATTAATTAGCTTGTTTATATTGAATTATTCAATAGAAATCATCCTTTTTATTGATATAAATCATGTATTTGAAGAAATTTCTAATTTACAAAAGTTCTAGCACTTAAATCATAAAAAAATATAGTAAAATTAATTATCAGGTAAAGAAAATAAAATATGATTGAGTTTAAAAAAGATTCAGTAATTCTCTCAACAGGTTCTAATAAGCAATACGATTTACCATTTTTATGGTTAAGAGATAATTGTCAATGTGATGAATGTAGAATTATAGAGACTCAAGAGAAGCAGTTTCTTTTGCATACAGTTCCAATAGATATATCTCCTAAGAGTGTTGAAGTAAAAGATGAAAGCCTTTTTGTTTTGTGGCCTGATAAACACAAATCGGTAATTGCATTAGATAAAATAGAAAAAAGTGGCAAGACTAGATATCCAGAACATAAGTTATGGACAAGTAACTTCACTCCTAGGAGCTTTGATTGGTCCGAATTTTTGGACAATAAAGAAATTGCTTTGGAGGCGCTAAGAACTTTTGTTAGTTTTGGAGTGATTATATTAAATAATGCGCCAAAGGAACCAAATTCATTGGAACTTTTATCAAAAAGATTTGGACCAGTTTACGAAACATTGTTTGAAAGGATTCATAACGTTTCTGTAAACCGACATGTCTATAATGTTGCTCATACTTCAAAGGGACTTCCTCTTCATAATGATTTTGCAAGCTATAAGTCTCAGCCAAGTGTTCAAGCTCTTCATATGTTAGAAAATGAATGTGAAGGAGGAGAATCAATAATTGCAGATGGTTGGGAAATAGTTGAGGACTTAAGAAAAGATAATCCTGAACATTTTAATATTTTAAAGAAGTTTAATGTTCCGTTTAGAGAATTCGATGAAAACAATGAAACATATGCTGAGGCTCCTATTATTCAATGCTCACCTGACGGGTCTGTAGAAAGTTTTAGATTTTCAAATCAATTAATGCAGATGATAGATCCGTCCAGAGAAGACGTTAAAAGCTTTTATAAAGCTTATCACGAAGTTTCCACTAGGGTGCATGACAGCAAATACCATTCAACTTTTAGATTGAATGAAGGAGAGGTATTAATTGTTGCAAGTTTAAGAGTTCTACATGCTAGAGAATCGTTTATACCCAATGGCAAAAGGCATTTACAGGATGCTTATTTTGTATATGATAATGCTCTAAATAATTGTGTCATTTGACATAATAGATAGAAAAAGCGCCATATTTTCCCCCTGAAACCTAATACCTATAAAGGTTTTAAATTAGGCTAATGTGGAGTAATAGAGCTCTCTAGACTTTAGAAACAAGAACAATGAAAAATAATATTATTTCTGCTTTTGGAGCATTTTTATGCATCTCAATACTTGCATATCTTAATTCATTCGATGAAAGCAACTTATGGTTGATACCGCCATTTGGGGCAAGCATGGTTTTAGTTATGGCAGTTCATGAAAGCCCCTTAGCTCATCCAAAAAATATTTTATTTGGACATATATTGTCTGCTTTATCGGGAGTCTTTGTTTTCTCAATATTAGGCTCTTCTTTTCTCAGTGTAGGATTCGCAGTAGGTTTAGCGATATTTTTAATGATGACAACCAAGACTGTTCATCCGCCGGCTGGTGCTAACCCTATTATTGCTGTTCTAGGTGCAAAAGGGATAGGCTTTATATTAATGCCAGTTGCAGCAGGAGCATCTTTTATAGTTCTATTTGCAATTATTTATAATAAATTATTAAAGAGAAAATACTTTACTTTCGAGGATTTGAAGAGGGTAACTAAATAGATAGAGCCCTCTAGGCTTTATAAACTAGAATTATGAAAGAGTATTTTGGGGGATGTCATTGTGGAGAAATTAAGTTTAAATTTTATTCAAATGAGCCCATTGAAATTTGGAAATGTAACTGCTCCATATGCAAAATGCATGACTATGAGCACCTTTTTATCAATCACAATGACTTTAATATCATTAAAGGTAATAAATTCATTACTGAGTATTCTTTTGGAACCAAAACAGCTAAGCATTTATTTTGTAAAAATTGTGGGATAAAAAGTTTTTATCAACCCCGTTCACATCCTGATTCATTTAGCATTAATCTACAATGTATAGAGGGACCGCCCGAAATTAAAAACGTCGTTTATTTTGATGGAAAAAATGAATAATAAGCATTTTAAAGACTTGATTTCAGGATATTCTATTGAAGTTATTCCAAAGACTGTTGCGAAGATAGAATCATTTGCAGAAATTTTACCTAAAGACACTAGAGTTTATATTGCCCATTTGAAAAATGAAGATATTACACCAATGGTTGCTGCCGCCAAAAGGCTTAATAATGAAGGTTTTGTTGTGATGCCTCATATCCCAGCTAGAATGATTAAGGATCAGGCTATGTTAAATGATTGGATTTCTATGTATCAGAATGAGGCTGGAGTAGATGAAGCGCTTTTAATGGCAGGAGGTTCGCCAGAACCATTGGGAGACTATGATTCTTCTATCCAACTGATTGAGTCAGGTCTATTTGATAAAGCTGGTTTCAAAAGACTCCATATAGCAGGACATCCTGAGGGGAATAAAGATATAGATCCTGATGGTGGAAATAAAAATGTTTCTGAAGCTCTCTCATGGAAGCAAGAATTCTTTAATAGAACAGATGCTGCTATGGCTATAGCTACTCAATTTTGTTTTGATGCCGATGTAGTAAAAAATTGGGCAGACAATATTAAAGAAGATGGAATTGATATTCCTATCCATATTGGCATAGCTGGACCAGCAAAACTTCAAACTTTACTAAAATTTTCGGTTGAGTGCGGTATAGGCTCTTCAATGAAAATTCTTACTAAAAGAGCAAAAGATATAACAAAACTACTATTGCCATACAAGCCAACACAAATTTTAAAGGATCTAGCTGAATACAAAGCTAAAGATCCAGAATTTAATATTGAGAAAGTACATTTTTTCCCATTTGGAGGCATTAAACAAACCTCTGATTGGTTAGAAGAAGTTCAAAATGAAAGCATTTAATAACAAAATAAAATGTTCGAAATAACTGATTTTTTATTCACAGCGGAAACTACACCCGATGTAACTACTGACCTTGCTGGATGTGTTGGTAAGGTTGAAGAGCTCGGGGCTGTTGCTGATGCTGTAAATGTAACAGACTCACCAAATTGCAAAAGCCGTTTGAACGGTTTGCTGCTTGCTTCAGAGATTCAAAGAAACGGATTAGATGCCATTTTGCAACTTACCGGTAGGGATAGAAACCAGATTGCTTTGGAGTCTGTATTGCTTGGTGCTCTGTCGGTTGGTGTAAATAAAGTTCTTTGTTTAAGCGGAGACCAACCAGACAAGAATGGACCTGTGGTCGTTAATGAATTTAATAGCAACGGATTGATTAAACTATGTAAGGTCATCTCAGGGGGAACATTGACCGATGGAACGATAATAAAAAATCCTCTACCTATTTATTCGGGTGCGGCGGATGATTTATACGATCAACTTTTAAAGCCTGATGCGCTTAGTAAATTAGTCACTAAGATTGAGCAAGGAGCCGATTTCATTCAAACTCAGTATTGTTTTGATTATGAGGTTATCAAAAAATACTCTGATAAATTAAACGACAATGGTTCATTTACCAATTGTAAAGTGTTGATTGGAATGGGCCCATTAAAATCAGCGAAGCAGGGCGACTGGATGCGAAAAAACTTATGGGGCGTAAACATCTCTGATGAAATATTGCACCGCTTAGAGATTAGTGACTCGCCAGCTGAAACTGGTGAGCAAATTTGTCAGGAACTGATAGAAAAAATTATACAGCTTCCTTGTATTGGTGGAGTTCATTTAATGGGTCCAGATTGTGAAAAAGGTTCGGCTAGAATAATTTCTTACTTTAGATGAGAAGTAACACAAATGTGACACACGCTATAGAAACGTAGCTAAATCAATGGTTCCATGCGTATGCTATTATTTAGCAGGAATGAAGGATGGGGATAACTTGAAAATAACATATAAATGATGGTCGATTATTCTGAAACATATATAAAAGAAATTCTTAAAGAGGTAAAAACTATTGCAGTAGTTGGAGCCAGTGCAGATCATGATAGAGATAGCTATAAAGTTATGGAGGCACTCATTCAACATGATTATCAAATATTCCCAATTAATCCTAATGAAGAAGGTAATCTTATTTTAAGGCAGCTATGTTATGCAGATCTAAGCTCTGTGCCAGAAAAGATAGATATGGTTGATGTTTTCAGGGCAGAAGACGCAGTTATTGGAGTAACCAAAGAAGCAATCCAGATAGGAGCAAAAGTTCTTTGGACTCAATTAGATATTATCAATGAAGAGGCATCAGAATTAGCAAAAAAAGCTGGTCTAAAGGTTGTCATGGATAGATGCCCAAAAATAGAATTAGCAAAACAACATTAGATAAGTAGAACAAAATAGCTTTTAATGGATTTGGCATGAATGAAAATTTGAATATGTTAATTAAAGAAAAATCTGATAAGGGAGTGTTGCGTCTTATCATGAATAATTCAGATCAAAAGAATCCTTTATCTGAGGGCATGATGAGTATGTTAATGGATGAAATAGAAGGAGCATCTTCTGATCAGTCCATAAGGGTCATAGTATTGGCAGCAAAAGGAAATGTATTTTCTTCAGGCCATGATTTAAAGGAAATAACTGCCGCTAGAGAGAGCGGAGATAGCGGTGAAGTTTATTTTAAAAACCTTTTTGATTATTGTTCTTCTTTGATGCAATTAATAGTTAATACTCCACAACCAATTATTGCTGAAGTTGATGGTGTTGCTACAGCTGCTGGCTGTCAATTAGTTGCGAGTTGCGATCTTGCAATTGCTTCTCATGAATCCAGATTTGCTACTCCTGGAGTAAACCTTGGTCTTTTTTGTTCAACTCCAATGGTTGCTCTTTCTAGGAATGTTAACAAAAAAAATGCCATGGAAATGCTTCTTACAGGTGACTTTATTGATGCTGAAAAGGCAAAAGAAATAGGTTTAATCAATAATGCAGTTCCAAAGGAAGAACTAATCTTGGAAGTAAACAAATTGGCTGAAAAGATAGCTAGCAAATCAACTATGACAGTTGCAACAGGAAAGAAAGCCTTTTATGCTCAAGCTGAAATGGATTTATCTGAAGCGTATAAATATACGTCTAAGACTATGACAGATAATTTATTAAAGAATGATGCTAAAGAGGGCATTAGTGCATTCTTAGAAAAAAGATCACCTGATTGGAAAGATGAGTGATCCAGTATAGATTAGATTAAGCTCTTTCAAGCCAAGGAAGGTCAACTGTTGTTGCTATGAGATCTTTTTCTGGCGAAGAAATGGTTATTTCTTGTCCACTTTTAGCATGTTGGATATCTAGAATTGTGTAACATATATTCTTATCTAGTCTTGGAGAGTAAACTAAAGCATTCATTGACCCAACCGTTTTACCATCAATCAAAACAGGCCACTGTTCTTCATTGAAGACTGTTATGGGATCGCCTTCAATCTCAGCACCTATTAATTTCTTTGCAGGGCCCTTACGGTTAATTTCACCTAAAGCCTCTTTGCCAATAAAATCATCTTCCTGATCAAGATCTACCATCCAATCTAAACCAACCTCATAGGGGTTATTAGTCCTGTCCATATCTCCTAAATAACTCAGGATCCCACCTTCTAGCCTTAGAATTATATTTGGCGTGCCTGCACTGATATTTAGATCCTGACCAGCTTGCCAAAGGACTTCCCATAACTCATTACCCTTGGATTGATCTCGAAGAAAAAGCTCATAACAGAGTTCTCTGCTGTAACCCATTCTGGCAATAACCATTGGGATACCCTTATGATTTATTTCCTTAAACCTATAAAAACCTAAGTCATTCACCCATTCTCCAAAAACCTTAACCATCAATTCTTTCGAATTGGGACCTTGGACTTGGAGCGGCGATACATCGGGCTCATGGATGTCTACATCAAATTTATATCCTGCTGCTATGCCTTGAGCCCACAAGAGAGCATCTCCATCAGCGAGAGAAAACCAAAAGCAATCTTCGTCAATTTTTAGCATAACTGGATCGTTGATGAATCCTCCCTTAAAGTCTAGAAAGGGCGCATACATAGCTTGTCCTTTTGAGCATTTTTTAATATTTCTAGGTGTTAAAAACTGTGACAGTGCTTCTGCATCAGGGCCTTTAATTTGAACTTGACGCTCGCAACTCACATCCCATAACTGAACTCCATTTAACAGTTTTTTGTAATCTTCGATAGCTCCATCAAAGCTAATGGGCATATACATATGGTTATAAACTGAAAAAGCTTGCGCTCCGTATTTCAAGGTTGAGTTAAAGTATGGTGACTTTCTCACACGAGGACTAAAAGCTATTTTTGATGTCTTGTACATAATAAAATGCAGAGAATTATACTTATTAGAGAATATTCTCTGAACTAATAAATCACCACTGAACGAATACTTTCTCCTGAGTGCATTAAATCAAAAGCTTTATTAATATCTTCCAGTTTCATAGTGTGAGTGATCAAATCATCAATATTTATTTTCTGATCCATATACCAGTCCACAATCTTCGGAACATCTGTTCTACCTCTTGCTCCTCCAAAAGCAGTTCCTCTCCAAGAACGACCAGTGACTAATTGAAAAGGGCGAGTTGAGATTTCTTGACCTGCTCCAGCTACACCGATTATATAAGATTCACCCCAGCCTTTATGGCAACATTCAAGAGCCTGACGCATCACATCAACATTGCCAATACATTCGAAGCTATAATCCACACCACCCGTAATTTGGATAATTTGATCCACGACATTATCTACTTTATTAGGGTTGACGAAATCTGTCATACCAAATTTCTTACCTAATAACTCGCGCTCAGGATTAATGTCAATACCAATAATTCTACTGGCACCAGCTAGTTTAGAACCCTGAATGACATTTAGGCCAATGCCTCCTAAGCCAAAAACGGCTACGGTAGAACCTATTTCTACTTTGGCCTGAAAAATAACAGCACCTATGCCCGTTGTAACACCACATCCGATATAACAGATCTTATCAAAAGGAGCATCTTCACGGACTTTAGCTAAGGAGATTTCTGGTATAACTGTATATTTTGAAAAAGTAGAGCAGCCCATGTAATGCATTAAAGGTTTGCCATTTAGAGAAAATCGGCTCGTTCCATCGGGCATCACTCCCTGACCTTGGGTTTCCCTTACGGCCTGACAAAGATTAGTTTTAGGATTTAGGCAATATTCACACTTCCTACATTCAGCTGTATATAGAGGGATTACATGATCGCCTGCTTCGAGTGTCGAGACACCTGAGCCTACTTCAACTACTATTCCTGCTCCTTCATGACCAAGAATAGAGGGAAATACGCCTTCTGGATCTTCACCACTTAAAGTAAAAGCATCTGTATGGCAAACACCAGTAGCTTTTAATTCTACTAGTACTTCACCTTTTTTTGGGCCCTCCAGATCAACTTCACATATCTCTAAAGGTTTGCCTGCTTCAAAAGCTACAGCAGCTTGTGTTTTCATCTCAACTCTTAGTTATTTTTAAAACTTCTCATTTCTTATTTACTTTTTAAACTTAGCTGCTTCTTCAGAGCCACCTGTTGCTGTCCCTTTGGTGTAAGAATGAGCACCCATACCCGCAAGGTCTCCGTCTTCAACAATTAGATATTCATTTCTTATCTCTTCCCCATCAAAGAAGCACTCCAATATTTCCCTAACACCATCAGCATACCTAGCCTGTGCCGATAAAGAAGTTCCAGATGTGTGTGGAGTCATTCCGTGATGCGGCATTGTTCTCCAGACATGATCATTTGGTGCTGGTTGCGGAAACCAAACATCACCTGCATATCCACTTAACTGTCCTGACTTTAATGCCTCTGCAATAGCATTCTTATCACAAATCTTTCCTCTAGCAGTATTAATAATGTACGCACCAGGTTTACATTTACTAATTAACTCATCATTAAATAAATGTTCTGTTTCAGGATGAAGAGGACAACTTATATTAATAACATCACAAGCTGCAACTAGAGATTCAACTGAATCATGATAGGTTAGATTCAGTTCTTGTTCTTGATCTGGACCTAATCTATGTTTGTCAAAATAATGTAAATGGACATCAAACGGATGCATTTTTCTTAACATATCGTAACCAATACGACCGGCAGCAATTGTACCTACATGCATACCTTCTACATCATAAGACCTCTTAACAGCGTCAGCGATATGCCAACCACCTTCATTCACTATCCTGTGTTGATTATGATAATCTCTAACTAAAGATAAAATCATCATAACTATATGCTCTGCAACTGATCTTGAATTACAGTAGGTTACCTCAACGACATCAACTTTATTGTCCATTGCGGCCTGTAAATCAACATGATCAGAACCTATGCCAGCCGTAATTGCCATTTTTAGATTTGGTGCGCTTTCTATTCTTTTTCTTGTTAGATAATACGGCCAAAAAGGTTGCGAAATTACAATATCAGCATCAACTAATTCTTTATCTGCATTACAACCTTCTGCGTCTTTATCAGATGTAACCACTAGAGTATGTCCTCTATCTTCTAAAAATTTTCTTAAACCCAATTCACCTGAGACACAACCGAGTAATTCACCTGGTGTGAAGTCTCTGCCTTTAGGGCTTGGTAAAGTCATACCATCAGGATATTTTTCGAGTTTAGGAAGCTCCTTTACTGGATAACTTGAAGGCATTCCGTCTTTCGGGTCGTCATATAAGATACAAAGTATTTTCATTTTTCTCTCCTATTTAATCTTTATTATAATATCTAAAATAATCCTTGAATTAATCCTTTATCGTCAACATCTATATTTTCCGCAGCAGGTATTTTTGGCAACCCTGGCATAGTCATAACTTCGCCACAAACTACTACAATAAATTCAGCGCCTGCTGATAACCTGACTTCCCTGATTGGAACATCATGTCCCGAAGGAGCGCCCATTAATAAAGGGTCTGTTGAAAAGCTATATTGAGTCTTGGCCATACATATTGGGTATTCGCCAAACCCATCTTCTTCTAATTTTTTAAATTCATTTCTTATCTTTTTATCTGCAATTATGTCTGCAGCACCATAAATATTTTGTGCTATGTATTGGGTTTTATCCCACAGAGACAATTTATTATCATATAAAGTTTTGAATTCCGCAGAATTTGAATCAGCAATTTTAGCAACCTCTTCTGCGAGATCTACTGCGCCTTGACCACCATTTTCCCAATGTGAAGAAATTTTGCATTTAACACCAATATTTTTACAATAATCAATGATTGCAGCGTGCTCTTTTTTTGTGTCAGTTACATAGTCATTTATTGCAACAATAATAGGGACTCCAAATTTTCCAATATTTTCAATATGTCTTTCAAGATTTTTGCAGCCCTTCGTTACAGCATCTACATTCTCCGAACCAAGGTCATCTTTCTTAATGCCACCATGCATCTTTAAAGCTTTAGTGGTAGCAACTAGAACAACAGCGTCAGGTTTTAAACCTGATTTTCTACATTTAATATCAAAAAATTTCTCAGCGCCTAGATCAGCTCCAAATCCAGCTTCCGTAACAACATAATCAGCAAGTTTTAATGCTATCTTAGTTGAAACAACAGAATTACAACCATGTGCAATATTAGCAAAAGGCCCCCCATGTATGAATGCAGGGTTATTCTCAAGAGTCTGTACTAAGTTTGGTTGAAATGCATCTTTCAATAATACGGTTATTGCTCCATCAGCTTTTAGCTGTTTTGCTCTTACAGGTTCATTAGATCTTGTATAACCTATAACAATATTTCCTATCCTTTTTTGTAGATCATCAAAATCTGATGCTAGACAAAACACCGCCATAATTTCTGAAGCAACTGTTATATCGAAACCACTTTGTCTAGGTATGCCATTGCCGGTTCCACCTAGGCCGCATGTAATATCTCTTAAAGATCTATCATTCATATCAACCACTCTCTTCCAAGTAATTCTTCTCGGATCAATATTTAGCTGATTATCCCAATGAATATGATTATCAATTAGCGCGGAGAGAAGATTATGGGCTGCTCCAATGGCATGAAAGTCTCCAGTAAAATGTAAATTAATATCTGTCATAGGTACGACTTGAGCATATCCGCCTCCAGCAGCACCGCCTTTCATACCAAAACACGGCCCCAGACTAGGCTCTCTGAGGCAAATCATTGCTTTTTTGCCAATACGACAAAGCCCATCGACTAGACCGACACTTGTAGTAGTTTTGCCCTCTCCAGCAGGAGTAGGGGATATTGCAGTAACTAAAATTAATTTACCGTTATTATCGTCCTTGTTTTTTTTACGATTAATTGAAAGATTAACCTTACCTTTGAATTTACCGTAATGTTCAAGGTATTCATTACTAATACCTAACTTATCAGCAATTGTCTCAATTGTTTCTAGTTCTGCTTCTCTAGCAATCTCTATATCTGTTTTCAAAATAGACTCTTATATTTATATTTAGGACAAAACAGCCTATATATTATCTTCAAAGATTACAATGATTTTTGGCAGTATCGGAATCGTTGTTTGAAAGGTCTTTTAACAGGTTGCAGAAGACTCTAGCCTTCATCGAATTAACCCCTTTTTAATCAACCTTTACTTTATATTGACATTAGTCAGTAGTTTGCGTAATGTCGGTACACGAAATTCTAATAAATATCTGGGGGACAGAACAAATGTTTGGAAAAATTAGAGAACGATTAGCTTATTACTCTTCAATGCTTGCACTGCTTAATGCTGCAGCATTTACTGGATTTTTAATGGCAGACATAGAAGAAGTTGTTGTAACTGCTCGAAAGAAAGCAGAAAGTTTACAAGACGTACCTTTGTCTGTATCCGCACTTCGTGAAAGCTCTTTAGAAGAGAAAGGAATAAGTGTATTTGAAGATTATTTATTACAACTTCCTAGTGTAACTGCAGGCGGTGCAGGACCTGGAACAAGTACAATTTATATTAGAGGCCTTGCCTCAACAACACCCAATCTCACAACAGCTGGTGTTGCTGGCTTAGCTCCAAACGTATCATTCTATCTGGATGAGCAACCATTAGCTCAACCTGGAAGAAACTTGGATGTATATGCAGCAGACATGGCTCGTATTGAGGTACTAGCTGGTCCACAAGGAACTCTTTTTGGTGCTAGTTCACAAGCAGGTGTTGTTAGGATGATTACTAACAAACCTGTGATTGGTGAATCATCAGGTAACCTAGAGGTCGAATCAAGGTTTATGCCTGAAGGAGATTCTGGAGCAAAGGTAGAACTTGTAGGAAACGTTCCTCTTGGTGATTCTACAGCAGCTAGATTTGTTGCCTATAGAGATAGAAAAGGCGGTTATATTGATCAAGTTGCGGGCACTATTGACGTAAGTGGATCTGCGCGTTTCAGAGCAGCAGGCGCAATGAGAGACAATGGCGTTGCTGTTAATTCTTCTAGAGGGGGCTTTCAAGCCGGAGCTGATCTTTCAGGAGCTACTTTAACCCAAGCTGGCGCACTTATTAAAGAAGATGCTAACGAATTAACTTATCAAGGTTTCAGGTTAAGTTTTGCCCATGAAATTAATGAAAATTGGGATGCACTAGCCACTGTAGCACAACAAACTATTGAAGCTGATGGTGTGTTCTTTGTAGACCCAAATTTAGGGGATCTAGAAATCCAAAGATACACTGAAGATACTATTGAAGATGAATACGACAACATGAGTTTAACTCTTGAGGGTTCTATAGGTGATCTTGAAGTAGTTTATGCTGGAGCATATACAGACAGAACGACAGACCAAATGGTTGATTACACTGATTACTTATTTGTTGGTCAGTATCTTCCTTACTATATTTGTGATTACTATGTAACATACACAGCAAATGCACCTGGTAACGTTCCAACAGGAACTTGTGGTGCTCCTAATTTGTTAGTTAATTCAACAACAAATTTAGATGTTACAAGTCATGAATTCCGTATCAATACAGATATTAATGACACAACCTCTCTTACAGCTGGTGTTTTCATGAGCGATACGGAACTTACTGAGTTAAATTTATTTACGTACCCAGGTACATTAGGTAATGATATTACATACGCTCCGAACTATGCTTTGACAGATACATCATCAACTGGAGTACTTAATAATGCTGCAGCAGGTTGGTATTCAGCAGGGCCTTACTCAGAACCAGTCATCTTCTTTAATGACATTAAGAGAACTGATGAACAAAGAGGTGTTTTTGGTGAAGTAAGCTTTGCAATGACAGATACCACAGAACTTTCAATCGGTGCTCGTTGGTACGATATTGCAGTTGATTTTGAAGGAAGCGCAAACTCTTCATTTTATAATGGGTTTGGTAATCCTGATACTCAACAATTTGGATCTAACTTATCTGCACAATATGCACCAGGTAATGCAAATGGTTATCCAGATAAAGCTGAAACTGATGGTGTGATTGGAAAGGTAACATATTCTTGGAAACCTAGTGAGGACAAGATGTATTACGTCACTTG
>Ga0208765_1000177_pt1 | contig 40910 bp, 33 predicted proteins | sample ETNtaG_2_FD_185783 | JGI IMG/M metagenome (GOLD analysis project Ga0208765, IMG submission 185783) | Marine microbial and viral communities from oxygen minimum zone, Eastern Pacific Ocean - ETNP201406SV203 (SPAdes) (version 2) | ecosystem: Environmental > Aquatic > Marine > Oceanic ...
GGTATACCAGTCGTACGCAACACCTATGTGGAGTATATGATTAAGGATAATATTAAGTTTATTCCTCCTGTTGCATTGATCTTGGTTCTTTCACTTGCTTTCCTCTTTCGGCATTGGCTATATGTTATACTTCCATTGTTTACTGTTATAATTACCGCTTGTTGGATACTCGGTATTATGTCAATCACCGGAAAAGGATTAAACGTAATGACCTATATGGTTCCGACCCTTTTGTTTATTATTGGTGTTAGCGACTCGATTCATCTATTGTCAAGGCTGAACATATATTTACGGAGAAATTTGGATATGAAAGAGTCACTAGAACTTTCAATGAAAGATATGGGTGTCGCACTATTTGTTACAAGCCTGACTACTGCCATAGGATTTTTAGCTCTACTATATTCATCAATATCTATTGTTCAAGAGTTTGGGGTTTTTATTGCCTCTGGCGTTTTCTTGGCATATGTCTTGACCCTGACATTTATACCTTCTGTTCTTATACTGTTAAAAGATAAAATACAAATAAATGTTCACAATAGAGACAATACTCGTATTATGTTTTTAAAGAAGGTTTCTAATGTTGTTAATGAAAAGCCCAAACAGATAGCATTGACATCGATTTTTCTAACTTTAATATTATCTACTGGCACCTTATATGTTTCAACTGGAAGTTCTTTACTATCAGACTTGCATCCAAAAAGTGGCCTATACATAGACTTAAAAAATGTTGAGAAATGGTTTGGTGGTATCTTGCCAATGGAAATTATTATATCGAGAAATGATTCTGTAAATATTGCCATGCACGATAGCCTGGTAATGAGTCATGTACAAGAGTTTCAAGAATACGTGTCCAGTCTTTTCCCGCACACGAACTGGATATCATTACAAAAAGTTCTGAAGCAGGTTTTATATGAAATTAGTCCGCAATCAGAATTTCCACCAGACCAGGAAACATTAGACCAGTTATACATCCTAACAGAGGGCCAGACAGAAAATCTAATCAATTTTGAGGAAACAAAAATTAGAATATCAGGTATGCTTCCTGATCTGTCTTCTGAAGTATTAGACTCTATTGAGGATTCTTTAGAGTATTTTGCAGATAGTCATTTTCCACCCTGGCTTTCTATAAATGTAACCGGGACTATGCCTGTTGCGCTAAAAACAAATAATTATCTGATTGTAGATCTATTTAGTGGGTTTGGTTTGGCCTTCATTTTTATCAGTCTGGTGATGGGCTTATTGTTTTTATCTGTGCGTATAGGTCTAATTAGTATGCTGCCAAATCTGATACCTATTATTTTTGCAGCTGGATATTTAGGCTTTGCCGGTATTCCTATTAGGCCACCTATCGCGATCACGTTTTCAATTTGTCTTGGAATTGCAGTAGATGACTCTCTTCATTTTTTATTCAGATTTTGGCAGGAAAGGAAAGGGACATCTGATCTAAGCAAGGCTATATCTAATACGATTGAAACGACTGGTCTAGCGATGCTGACCACCACTATTGTTTTGGTATCAGGCTTTCTGGTGATTACGGTGTCTACTTTTATTCCGACAGCACAGTTTGGTATCATATCCGCAATTACTTTGAGTGTGGCTCTTATCACAGATATAACTCTACTTCCGGCATTGTTAATTATATTCCCTGTTAAATTTTTTAAGAAAAAAAATCATGATTAATTGGATAAAAGGCATACATCATCCGGAAGCCTATCATGGAATAAATTCCAGGCCGCCATTTTTTGAAGGATGGTACCATAAGATTGTTACCAAATCAGGACACCCGTTTGCAATAATTCCAGGAATTTATCGTAGCGCTAAAGTAGAAAATAATTTTCCATTTGTAATGATTTTTGATGGCCAATCTGGAGATGTGCACTTTGAACGATTTAATATAAATGATTTTTCTGCGAAAACAGATAGATACAGTGTTTCAATTGGTGAAAACAAGTTTTTTACTAAAGGGTTAGAACTAAAAATTAATTCTCAAAACCTATCAATAGAGGGGTCACTAAGCTTCTCCAATAATATCCCATGGCCTGTTACGCTAGCAGAGCCCGGTTGTATGGGATGGTATTCATACATGCCATTTATGGAATGTTATCATGGAATTCTAAGTATGTACCATGATATCTCAGGAGAATTAGCCTATAATAATAGAGTTATTGATTTTAGCAAAGGCACTGGATACACTGAAAAAGACTGGGGTAAAAACTTTCCCAATAGTTGGATATGGGTCCAGGCAAATCATTTCAATACAAGTAAAATAAGTATATCAGCCTCGATGGCTAGTATCCCTTTTCTAGGTACACAGTTTGCGGGATTTATTATTGGGCTCCTTGTTGAAGATAAACTGTATCGGTTTACAACATATAGATCGGCAAAAACCGTAAACCTTAAGCATGATGGAAAGGCAATAGAGTGGACCGTAAAACAAAAAGATTTGACGCTCTCTATTTATATTGAACTAGGAAATAAATCCGGACTTTTATTTGCGCCAGATGAAAATGATATGGTTGAAAAGGTTCCAGAATATCTAGATTCAAGAGTAAGTATCAAACTCGAGGATAGTAATAAAATAATTATTGAGGATGAATCAGATTTGGCTGCAAATGAGATTGTAGGAGATATAAACAATTTGCTAGAATTAGCGAATAAACATTAAAATATTATCCATCAGTATGAATAAAATGTTATTTATAATTATAGCAACTATTGTCACTATTTTTTGTGTTAACATGGTCTGGGGTCTGTCAAACACTATGCTAGAAACTCCTAATTATAAGGTGATAAAACAATCTGGGTCTTATGAGGTTCGAAAATACGAGCCCATGATCATTGCCAGGACATTGGTCCGCTCTGAATATAAAAAAGCGACCTCTACTGGTTTTCGTAGGATTGCTAATTATATTTTTGGAGGTAATGAGAAAAACTTGGAGATAGCTATGACGGCTCCAGTCTTATCTAACAGCCCGGTTGATGTTGATAGTGAGTATGAGATATCGTTTGTAATGCCAAGCTCTTTCAAAAAAGAAACTCTGCCAGAGCCAAATAGTTCAAACGTAGAGATCATGGGTCGGAATCTAGATCTAGTCGCCTGTATTTCTTTCGGTGGATGGGCAACGAAATCTCGCGTAAAAAATTATCATGAAAAATTAAATAATTGGATAGAGAAAGAAGGACTAACGATGTACGGGAAATTTATGGTTGCCCAATATAATTCACCATGGGTGCTTCCTCCGTTTAGGCATAATGAGATTATGGTTCGTGTCAAAAAGTGAATAGAAGTGTTATAAATATAATTGATGGAGTGCAAACTTCTGATGGTGCAGGAGTGAAACTTAGAAGAATTATTGGTGGCCCGCATTTAAATATGTTAGACCCTTTTTTATTATTTGACGAGTTCGGAAGTGATAATCCTGATGATTATATAGCGGGTTTTCCTCCACATCCTCATAGAGGTTTTGAAACAATAACCTATATGTTAAACGGAAAATTTAGACACAAAGATTCTGCAGGTAATGAGGGACTATTATCAGATGGATCTGTACAGTGGATGACGGCCGGTAGCGGTGTGATTCATAGTGAAATGCCAGAAAAGACTGAAGGCCTGGCCAGAGGTTTTCAGTTATGGTTAAATCTGCCAAAAAAATTGAAAATGATAGACCCATCATATAGTGATATCCCGAGTGAAAAGATTCCTGAGCTTGATATTGGTAATGGTAGAGTTAGAGTTATTTCAGGGACCTACAATAATGTTACCGGTCCAGGAGAACCTCATACGGGGGTGCTTTATTTCGATGTGGAACTTAATCAGTCTGAAAGTATTGAAATACCTATAGATGATTTTTGGAATACCTTTATATATGTTTATTCTGGTCAGGCATGTGTTGGAGATCATAATATTCTACAAGGACAGTTAGCAATATTCAGCCAAAAAGGATTGCTTAGATTTCGTTCTTCAGAATCATCAGTTTTACAATGTATCGTAGTAAGTGGAGAACCTATAAATGAACCAGTAGCAAGAGGGGGGCCGTTTGTTATGAATACAAAGGCTGAAGTATTACAAGCATTTAATGATTATCAAAAAGGAGTCTTAGTTAAATAGCATGAGAATCAATAAAAACTCAATACCAATTATATTATTTATCGCATACCTTTTTAGTTTTATTAGTTGCGGTGTTAAAGAAAAATCTGCAAACAAACATGTAAAATTAAAAGATGATACCAATGTTGCTTTATTAGTTTTTGATGCCGGCAACTATGTTGCAGAATCAGACTCTAGTTCTGTGTTTTGGGGATGTCGTTGGCTAGGAGGAAGTAAGCATGATGGTGATGTTTATCTTGAGCAAGGTTCATTAAATATAAAAGGTGATGGGAATATTTCAGGAAATTTTGTAGTGGATATGAATACAATAGATTGCTTTGACATAAAAAATGTTGGAACAAAAAATAAGCTAATTGGGCATCTGAAAAGTGATGCTTTTTTTGATGTAGAAAATCACCCAAAAGCAAGGTTAGAAATACATTCATCTGAAAATATTAACACTAATAAATTTTTGTTTAAAGGCAACTTGACTATTAAAAGCATAACAAATTCAATAGAGATGAAAGGGAAAGTTCAGAAGTATGATTCAGGCTATAGTGCAGACATAAAATTAGTTTTTGATCGCTCTAAATACGATGTTAGGCACAGGTCAGCAAGTTTCTTTAATGATCTAGGAGATAGAATTATCTCGGATGAAGTTTTTCTGAATGTAAAGATTAAACTAAACAAAAACGTTTCATAAAATTTTTTATTCATTGAATTCTAAAATAAAGAGTATAATCAATATAATTGGCTTTTATATTGGATGGTGGGCATGCGTTTTAGGCGCAGCTAATGACCTACCATATCTTGGTCCGGTAGTAATGATATTATTTTTAATAGTGCATTACTATTTATTTGTGAGTGATATCCGGGAGATTTACTTAGTATTAATAATTGGTACAATTGGAACCATTACTGATAGCCTATTATTTTTATCGGGTTCGTTTATTTATGCCGGGGCCTATTCAAATGAAATATTGATTGCCCCAATGTGGATAACTGCTATGTGGATGGGTTTTTCTGCTACCGTTAACCATTCGATGTCATGGCTCAAAGATAAATGGCTGATAATGGTTATCTGTGGCATAGTATTTGGCCCCGCTGCTTTTTTTACAGGAGAAAAATTTGGAGCAATAGAGTTTCATCTTTCCGCTCTACTTTCTGTTTTGGTGATTGCAATAGTCTATGGAATATTAATGCCTGCCATCTATTTTTTAAATAGACACCTTGGTTTAGATGAATAGTATGAATAATAAATATTCTTTTATTTTATCATTATTTTTAATAATTAATTCAAGCTGCGAGGGTTTTATGGGTAGCGATAAAAAATTGGACGAATTAGAGACTGTGGACTACGTGGATCTTGAAAAGTTTATGGGAGATTGGTATGTTATTGCAAACATACCTACTTTCATTGAGAAAGGTGCTGTGAATGCGATTGAATCGTATAAGCTAGACTCCAAAGGAAGGGTGAAGACAACATTTACCTTTAGGAAAGACAATGCTGATGGCCCACAGAAAAAATATAGTCCAACCGGTTTTATATACAATAAAGAGACAAATGCTGAATGGAGAATGCAATTCTTATGGCCATTTAAGTCTCCATTTTTAGTCATAGACTTAGATGATGAATACAGCTATACAGTGATTGGTATTCCAAGTAGAAAATATGTTTGGATTATGGCTCGAGAGTATACGATGTCTGATGATTTATATAATAAAATAGTGTCTAAATTAGATAGTGTCGGTTATGATATAACCCGAATTGAGCGTATCATTCAAGACTGGGACTAGAGTTTCCTCTTTAACTTAAACTAAGATTGAAAACCAAATGAAAATTGCAATTATTGGATCTGGTATATCTGGTTTAACAGCTGCATATCTATTAAATCGTAAGCATGATGTAACGATCTTTGAGGCAAACGATTACGTTGGTGGGCACACTCATACTCACAAGATAAATATTGGTGGGAAAAATTATTCAGTAGACACAGGCTTTATTGTTTACAATGAAAGGACCTATCCTAATTTTATTAAACTATTAGACTTATTGAATGTTGAACGCCAGCTTTCAACAATGGGTTTTAGCGTAAAGTCAGTCTCGCAGGATTATGAATATGCTGGGGAGTCTCTAAATAGTTTTTTTGCCAAAAGGTCAAATATTTTCCGTTTTGGCTTTTTAAGAATGCTATACGAGATGTATTATTTTGGGAAAAAGGTTGATTCAATTTATCAAGAGCTAAATGTGTCAACAACACTGGGTGATTACCTTAGTGATGAGAAGTACTCTAGTGAGTTTATTAACTATTTTATTATTCCTATGGGCGCTGCAATATGGTCAACCCCGGCTAATAAAGTATTAGATATGCCAGCCTATTTTTTTATTAAGTTTTTTTATAATCATGGTATGTTAGAGGTCATAAATCGGCCAAATTGGTGGGTGATAAAAAATGGTTCTTCAGAGTATATAAAAAAAATTATTAAAGGCTTTGAGAAAAAAATATATCTTTCAACGCAGGTTAAGAAAGTTTCTAGAAACGCGGCTGGAATTGAAATTTCAGTCACTGGAAAGGATCAAGCTTTAGAATTTGATTCTGTTGTTTTTGCGATCCATAGCGATCAAGCTTTAAAGATTCTTAATGACCCCACAAATGCAGAAAAAGATATCCTGAGTTCAATCCCCTATCAAAAAAATGAAGTTCTTTTGCACACAGACAGCTCTGTTTTGCCAAAAAGAAAGCTAGCCTGGGCCAGTTGGAACTACCAGCTAGATAGTGATCCAGATTTACCAGTTGTATTAACCTATAATATGAATATTTTACAAAGTATAAATTGCAAAGAAACTTTATGTGTGACTCTAAATGATTATAATTCTGTAGATAAATCTAAAGTATTAAAAAAAATCACCTACCAGCATCCTCTTTTTACTGTCGCTGGCATTGATGCTCAAAAACGGAAATCAGAAATTAGTGGTGTGAATAATACTCACTATTGCGGCGCATACTGGAGAAATGGATTCCACGAAGATGGAGTCTTAAGCGCGCTTGATGTTTGTAAAGACTTCGGAGAACAGCTTTGAAATTATCAACAGATCATTATATATACACAGGAACTGTTCGGCATCGTAGGTACCATCCTTTTGAAAGGGAGTTTTCTTATTCTGTTTTTATGTTGTATTTAGATATTAATGATCTGGATAATGTTATTAGCAAATCAATTTTTTGGAATATTGATAAGCCTGCGATCGTCTCATTTAACAGAAAAGATTTTCATGGAGATGTTGGGGTTCCTCTTGATACCGCTGTTAGAGATACTGTGGAAAGTAGGACCGGTGTAAGGCCAGAAGGGCGAATTAGAATGCTGGCGCATCTTCGCTATTTTGGATATTGTTTTAATCCTGTAACTTTTTACTATTGTTTCAGCCGCAATGATGATAGTGTTGACTATATACTAGCGGAGGTTACAAATACACCTTGGAAAGAGAGGTATGCGTATGTCTTAAGCGCCTCTCCTGAAAGAGGAAACTCAGAGATTAAATCAAACATGAAAAAAGAACTGCACGTGTCTCCTTTTTGGGACATGGATCATATGTATGAGTGGGTATTTAGCAGCCCTCAGGATAAACTTAATGTGTTTATGAAAAATTTTAAAGAAGGTGACCATGTATTTGATGCCAGCCTTAGTATGAGCCGAATGGAGATGAATAAAAATAATTTATTTAAATCCGTTTTTCGATTCCCATTTATAACGATAAAAGTTGTTTTTTGGATCCATTTTCAAGCATTCATTTTATGGGTAAAAGGAGCAACTTTTTACACGCACCCGAGCAAGGTAAATAACTAATAGACCAGTAAAGAACAATTGATGGGAAAGAGAATTTCGTTAGAAAAAGCTGCCTCAGAGACAGCGATTAAAACAAAACCTGGAGTATTGGTAAGAGTATTTAAAAAAATACTTCATACTCAATTTTCAAAGATTAACCATGGGTGTATTATATTGAATGAAGATGGATCCAGAATAATTTTTGGTGATGAAACTGATTCATTAAAAACAGAGGTTACTATATTTTCAAGCGAGTTTTATGTATTAGCCGGAAGTGGCGGTGAGGTTGGAGTTGCTGAGGCCTATGCTGCTGGTTATTGGGACGCTGAAGATATAGTAAGGCTAATCCAAATAGTTATTAAAAACCAAGGCCTCCAAAAATCTCTTGATGGAGGAATGGCAAAACTGCTAAGTCCAATCAATAGGCTAATTCATCGATCTCGGGAAAATACGGTATCAGGAAGTAAGGATAATATTGTTGCCCACTATGATCTTAGCAATGAATTTTTTCAAAAATGGTTAGACAAGAGCATGACATACTCTTGTGCTGTTTTTGAGCCAAAAGATTTATCATTGTATGATGCTTCTATAGAAAAGTTGGATCGTATTTGCCGCAAGCTGGAGCTTAAAACCAGTGATCATGTTATAGAAATAGGTACCGGCTGGGGTAGTTTTGCAGTACATGCTGTGAAAAATTATGGTTGCACCATCACAACAACTACAATATCTGAAGAGCAGTTTGACTATGTCACCAAATTAATTGAAAAAGAAAATTTAAAAGATAAGATAACCCTATTAAAAAATGATTACAGGGAACTAACGGGTCAGTTTGATAAACTTGTTTCGATTGAGATGATTGAAGCTGTGGGATATAGTTACATTCAGAAGTTTTTCAAAGTTTGTTCAGGTCTTCTGAAGCCAGACGGTTTAATGGCCTTTCAAGGGATAACATATCATGAGCAGGGATTTAATAACCATCTCAAGACTGTTGATTTTATCAAAAAGTATATTTTCCCTGGTTCCAACCTTATCTCTGTCAATCATGTTATATCTACAGTCAAAGAATTCACAGACCTTTCCATGGTCCATTTTGAAGATATTACAAAGCACTATGCAGAAACTTTAAGACTGTGGAGAGAAAATTACATTAGCGTTTTACCTTCAATCAAGGATATGGGTTTCAGTGATGAGTTTTTACGTATATGGGAATATTATTTCATATACTGCGAAGCCGGCTTTAGAGAACGTTTCATTGGAAATGTGCAAATAGTAATGGCAAAGCCGAAAAACAAAGACATACAAATAGACTACTAACTTTTCTATAAAATATTAATATGATCAAAAGTCTTATAACTATTGCAGAAAACGGGTACATGCCTGATTTCTTTATCCGGATTGGAATTAGGAGGATGCAAAAAGAGAGGATTATCTGGTCTAAAACTAGAAGCGTCTCCAGCATTGAGGAGCATCACCAAAGCTGGGTCCATAAAATGAAAGACAGTCCGATAGCATATGTGCCTGATAAAGCAAACGAGCAGCACTATGAGGTGCCACCATTATTTTTTGAGAATGTTTTGGGCAAGCATTTAAAATATAGTTCTGGATATTGGCCTGATAGAATAAACACGTTAGATGGTTCGGAATATGAGATGCTAAAACTTAGTTCTGAAAGAGCGGAGATTGTAGATGGGCAGAATATACTCGAGCTAGGTTGCGGCTGGGGTTCTTTAACTCTTTATATGGCAGAAAATTACCCGAAAAGTTCTATTACTGCAGTAAGCAATTCAAAAGACCAGAGGAAGTTCATTGAATCCAAATGTAAAGAAAGAGCATTGGATAATGTTTGTGTGATTACTGCTGATATGAATGATTTTTCAATTGATGATTCATTTGATAGGGTAGTGTCCATTGAGATGTTTGAGCACATGAGGAACTATGAGCTATTACTTAATAGAGTTGCTGGCTGGTTAAAACCGGGAGGTAAATTATTTATTCATATTTTTTCCCATAAGACACTGGTATATCCTTTCACTCAAGAAGGCGAAGGTGACTGGATGGGAAGAAATTTTTTCAGTGGCGGCATAATGCCTTCTCATCAGCTATTGCTCTATTTTCAAAATGATCTAAGGATTGAATCTAGTTGGCGCATCAGTGGTACGCACTACGAGCAGACCTCACTCGCTTGGTTAAATAAAATGGATTCACGTAGAAATGAAATAATGGGAATTTTTAATGAATCGTATGGAAAAGATCAAGCGTCGATATGGTTCCAAAGATGGAGAATATTTTTTATGGCCTGTGAGGTTCTTTTTGGTTGCGATTATGGTAGAGAGTGGGGCGTCTCTCATTATAGGTTTGTAAAACCAGGAAATTAGAGTGTAGCTTTTAATTATGGTCATTGTTATTATTTTTGTGATTCACTGGTATTCATCATTATTCTTTCAGACAATATTTTTACACCGCTATGCCTCTCATCAAATGTTTACCATGTCCAAGTTTTGGGAGAAGGTTTTTTTCTTTCTTACATTTTTAGTGCAGGGGTCTTCTTTTTTAAATCCAAGAGCATATGCGATCCTTCATCGTCGTCATCACAAGTATAGTGATACAGAAAAAGATCCACACTCTCCAGAATATTCAAAGAATATTATTATGCTTAATATCAATACAGTTAAGCACTATGAGTCAGTAAGAAGGGATAAAAAAGACTATTCAAAATATGATTATAATGTGCCCCGATGGGAGTCTCTAGAAAAATTCTCTGACCACTGGATAACCAGAGTGTTTTTTATAGCTTTTTATACTTTAGTATATGTGACTTATTCAACCTCAACATGGCAGTATATGCTTTTACCGATTCATTTTGTGATGGGACCACTGCATGGTTCTATCGTTAACTGGTGTGGCCACCGTTATGGATACGTCAACCATAAAAAAACGAATGATAAATCAAAGAATACACTACCGTTTGATTTTTTAATGATGGGTGAATTGTTTCAAAATAATCATCATTGGAAGCCTAAATCTATTAATTTCTCTTCAAGGTGGTTTGAGATCGACCCTGGTTTTCTTTTTACAAAGATTCTTAATAAGATTAACATGATACGTATCAATAATGGATAAGATAGATCACATAGCCTTACAGACAAAAAATATCAATAATTCTGTATCGTGGTTTGTTAAAAAGTTTAAGTGTAAGGTAAAATATCAGGATGAATCTTGGGCAATGTTAGAATTTAAGAATATGAAAATTGCATTAGTCCTACCAGACCAACATCCTCCTCATGTAGCAATAAAGTGTAATAATATTGAAGAGCATGGGAATCCGGGCACACATCGAGATGGATCAGAATTTTTATATATTGAAGGCCTTGATGAAAATGTCTTTGAACTAATTCGGTATCCAGATAGTGATAATAAATAAAATATTTTAGATTCAATATCCTTCGTTAACTTATGCTATATATATAGAAAAATATGTTTAAGCCAATATTTTATATAATTATTTTTATTATTCTATCAATTGAAAATGGAATTGCATCTGATGGTGTCATACGGTTTTTAGATAGTAAGAGTGAAGACTATGCAGCCATGTCTAAGACTATATGGTCACTAGCAGAATTAGGATATCAGGAAAAAGAAACAAGTAAGTTAATGCAGTCTCACCTTGAGCAAGAAAATTTTTCCATTGATTATGGGGTCGCTGAAATACCTACTGCTTTTATAGCAAGCTATGGATCGGGTAAACCAATAATAGCGATTCTGGCTGAAATGGACGCGCTTCCCGGTCTCTCACAGGACGCAAAACCTGAACGTAAGATTATAAAAGAAGGAATGCCGGGTCATGCCTGTGGCCATCATTTATTCGGAGCTGGATCTATCGCTGCTGCTGTAGCAGTGAAAAACTGGCTTGTCGAGACTGGAACAACGGGGACAATCCGTTTATATGGCACACCAGCCGAAGAAGGAGGTTCCGGAAAAGTGTATATGGTTCGGGCAGGCCTTTTTGATGATGTTGATATTGCAATGCATTGGCATCCTTCTGATAGAAATGATGCCAGCCCCGCTTCGTCTCTCGCAAATAAATCCGCTAAATTTAGGTTTTACGGTATTGCCGCTCACGCTGCCGCAGCTCCAGAAAAGGGTAGATCTGCACTTGATGCAGTTGAGAGCATGAATTTTATGGTTAATCTAATGAGAGAGCATTTGCCAGAGCCTGCGAGGATTCATTATATAATAACAGAGGGCGGTGCTGCGCCAAATATTGTTCCGGAGTATGCCGAGGTTTACTATTACGCAAGGCACCCTGAAGTAGATGAATTGGAAAAAATCTGGGCAAGAATAATCAAAGTAGCAGAAGCTGCAGCTATTGGCACTGAAACGACCCTTGAATATGAGGTAATGCATGCGAATCGACCACTCCTAACTAATCTACCACTTGCTAAATTGGTTTTTGAAAAATTGAGTCAGATTGGCGGCGTTTATTACAATAAAGAAGAAACAATATTTGCAAAATCCTTGCGCGCTACTCTTAGTAATCCAAGTCGGGACCTTGGAAGTGAAAAAAATATTCAACCTTTTGAAGAGAAAATTGGACGAGGTTCTACAGATGTTGGTGGTATCTCATGGGTTGTGCCAACAGTAGGGTTTAGGACTGCAACGTGGGTGCCTGGTACCCCAGCCCATTCATGGCAGGCAGTCGCATGTGGAGGCATGAGTATTGGACATAAAGGAATGTTAAATGCAGCAAAAACGCTTGCCTTGAGTTGTATTCATGTATTTCAAAATCCTACAATCGTAGAAGAAGCCTGGGAAACAATCCAAGATAAACGTGGGCCAAAATTTAATTACTATCCTCTTTTGGGAGACCGTGACCCTCCTTTTAATTACCGCGACTAAATTAAAATATCACAAAAAAGATATTATCGATAAAATTCTCTTGTATTAAATATTTAACATAATGTTAAATTATATACATAGTATATTTCATATTAAAAATTATAAAAAAATAATTATGCTCAGTTTTGCTATCCTATGCCCAGGTTCTTTTGATTATATTTCTAATAAGACGGGTAATATGTTAATCCGCTATCGATCTCAAGATGTTTGTTGCGTTATTGATCCTGACAGATCCGGCCAGACCGCACAGAGCGTATTAGGATATGGTGGGGAAATTCCTGTTGTCTCCAATTTTAATGAGGCAAGGGATTATTCGCCTAATGCCATGGTAATTGGAAGTTCATCTCAGGGTGGAAGAATAAGTGAGGCGTATCGCAAAGAGATTACTGCTGCGATAGAATGCGGTTGTGATATATATAATGGGATGCACCAGTTTTTGAATGAGGATCCTGAACTTGCCACTCTTGCGAAAAAGAAATCCGTCAATATCAGAGACATTCGTTGTCCGCCAGATCCACCCCATTTCCCTAAAGGATCCTGGAAAAAACGTAAGACAAAAGTAATGCTTATAGTTGGTACAGATTGTAACACAGGTAAAATGACAACTGGCTGGGAAATCTCAGAGCGCCTAAAAAAGCGAGGAAAAAATGTACAATTTATTGGCACCGGCCAGACCGGAATAATGTTGGCGGGGAATGGAGTCCCTATCGATGCTGTAGTAGCCGACTTTATGGCTGGTGAATTAGAACATGCTTTGGAGTTAGCTAATGATCAAATGGATTTAATTATTGTGGAAGGTCAGGGAGCTCTTACTAATCTATATTATGCAGGAGTCACACTAGGTCTTATGTATGGTGCAATGCCCGACTATATGATTATGACTGATGAGCCAGGTCGAACGTTAGATGTTTCGAATAATAAAATGGTCTCTATCGGCGATGTTATGGAATTACATCTTTCACTAATGAAGCATTTCAGGCCATCTCAATTTCTTGGAATTAACCTTTTAACATATAAAATGGATAAGGAATTAGCCTTAAAAGAAATTAAAAAAATAGGTGCCAAATATCAATTACCCACAACAGATTTGGTTCGATTTGGTAACGACAAGCTAATTGACCACATTGAACAGGAAATATTTTGTTAGAAATATCGTTTGTGTTCAGTACAAGTTTTCCGATTCTAAATTCGTGTTTCTAGGATTGAAATAATGAGTGTGAAAAACCTAAAAACTGCAGACGATCAGATCTTTGACCATTATATCAGAGTAGGAGAGATAATTTCTGAAAAGTTTTCCCCTTACTTAGAGGTGATAATTCATGATCTTAGAGATCCGGAGCATTCAATTATAGCTATTTTCAACAGCCATATCACAGGACGTAATATCGGTGATGGCACATCTGATATAGGTTATAAAAAGCTAGCAAATGAGCTTCCCGATAAAATAGTGAATTATGAAAATAAAAGTCCATCCGGATCAAAAATGAAATCATCATCCCTAACGATTAGAGATGAACATAACAAAATAATCGGGTCAATGGCTTTTAATTTTGATCTTTCTCCATTTGAAAATATTCAAGAATTTTTTAATACCATTACCAAAACCAGCATAAGCAAATTGAGTGATTTTCCAAAGCAAGAACAGTTTTTTATGTGGGATATCAGGGACGAGCTTGAACAAGAATTAAATAAATATATTATTGCCAACAGATTACAGGGTAAAGCGTTGACCAAAAAAGATAAATTGAATGTGGTTTCCATAATGTTTAAGAAAGGTCATATCAAAAAAAGAGGATCAATAAGCATTCTAAGTGAATTGTTGGCAATCACACGACCAACTCTATATAAGTATATAAAGGATATTGATTTAGGATAATAAAAAATATTACATTTTGTAAAATATTTAAAAGTTTTTATATTACCAAGGATAGTGTTTAGCTATAATTACTATTCGCCAAAGCTTTTTCGCAAGAAACATTAAATAATAAGGAGTTATCAAATGAAAAAAAGATACTGTTATTTTATTATTGTATTTGTTTTTAACAACTTTATTCTTTCACAGTCCACAATTGATGGTACCGTTTCAGATGAATCTGGGAATCCATTAGCTGGTGCAAATATAACTGTTGATGGTACATCTTATGGTAGTGCATCTGGAGAGGATGGGTCTTATGCGATAAGTATTCCATCGGGAGCAGTAGAAGGAACTGCCGCTGTGGTCACGGTCAGCTATATTGGCTATAAGAGTTCCTCTGCATCAGTAGATGTGCCAGTTGGAGGTTCTGTTACCCAAAATTTTTCTTTAGCTGTTGATGCTATTGGAATGAAGTCTGTTAGTGTAACCGCTTTGGGCTTTACGGCGAATCGTGATGAATTGGGTTCCTCTAGCGTTTCTGTGTCAGCGGAAGACATGACTCGTTCAGGTGAATCCTTAATGGGAAATTCACTCGCGGCAAAAGCGTCCAATATAAGTGTCAATGCGGTGGCCGGTGACCCAGGAGCATCCACAACAATAAAAATCCGGGGTGCTAACACCATTTCCGGGTCTTTTCAACCCTTAATCGTTGTTGATGGAATGCCATTGAACAATTCTACGGTTTATGGCGGTGGTAATAATATTTCTGGTGGTACATCCGCGGGTACCGTACAGCAGTCCAGGTTAAATGACATAAATACGAATGATATTGAATCGGTCGAAGTACTTAAAGGTGCCTCTGCCGCCGCTTTGTGGGGTTCAAGGGCCGCTAATGGCGTGATTATGATCACGACCAAAGATGGTGACGCCGGAAAAATGAAAATGAATTATAAAAGAACCATGTCTTTTGATGAAATTCATGAACGTATTCCTATGCAAGACGTATGGGGACAGGGTCAAAATGGGGCTTACAATAATGCAAAGGCTGAGTCTTGGGGTGATTATATCCCTGATCGCGCTGGCGGTGCAGATGAAGTTGAATCTTCTGGGGAGCATTTCATTTCTGAAGATGGGACATTTACACAGTATAAATTAATTACCAAAAACTCAAAAGAGACTTATGTTGACTCTAACTGGGACCAGGTATTTCAGACGGGAAAATATATACAGGATGATTTTCAGGTCACAGGAGGTGATGCTTCAAGAACATTTTTGTTTAGCTACAGCCGCCTCCGCCAAGATGGAATTATCCGTAACTCGTGGTATGATCGGGATATCTACAGGTTAAATACCAAATTTAGATTATCTGATATGATTTCAATGGAGTCCAAAGCTTCCTATACGTTCACAAATTCAAACCGCATTCAGCAAAGCTCCAACGTAACCGGGGTAATGCTTGGCCTGCTAAGAACCGCACCTGATTTTGATATTACACATTACAAGGGTACCTATGTTAGCTCAAGCGGGGCCGAGTATGATGGACGTCAGCGTGCCTACCGTAAGTACATGGCTCAATCGACACATCCGATTTATAATAATCCATTGTGGACTGTCTATGATCAGCAGGCGGATACAAAGGTTGACAGGTTTATTATGACCAATGAAATGACCATAACGCCTGATCAGAATACTAGCCTTGTCATAAGAGCAGGGATTGATGCCTGGGGTGATGATCGGTCCTGGTTTTTCCCCATGGGCTCTTCCGGCTCAAGAAGCTCCGGTGTGTTTGCGGAAGACGCTCTGACAAACCGAGAAGCTAACTATGATTTTATCGCCCGAAGAAGCCTGGACCTGGGATCGATTTCTATGAATGTAACCGCTGGATATAACTGGTGGGACCGCGCGTATAATAGGACCAGTTTTAATATTTCCAGTTTCCTGGTAAACACGGACAAACAGACAGTTAACGTTAACACGTCTGCGGAAGCTTCAACAGTTGAGAACAGTAAAATGTTTATTCGCTCTGGCCGCACCTATGGGCTGTTGTCTCTATCAGCAATGGACAATCTGTATGTAAACCTTTCGGGCGTAAGCGAGGACCACTCCACAATCAGTGACCCGTACTTTTATCCAGCCATGGATGTTGCATACCAGTTCTCGGATATGTTGCAAGGAACACCACTCAGCTTTGGAAAGTTCCGGTTTGCCTGGGGTCAAGTGGGTGTGCGGCCCTCGGCCCATCGGTTTCAAACTGCGGCTGAGTCTGGGTTTGCCTATAGCTCATACAGTGACCCTCTTGATATAAATTTGTTTGGCGGCGGCTATCGGGTGGATGATGATAAGGGGAACCCGGAATTAAAACCGGAGCTGAAAACAGAAACAGAATTCGGCTTAGATCTTCGTTTTCTTGATGACCGGCTCGCGCTGAGCCTTACAAGCTATTCGAATCTGGTTGAGGATATGCTGATCAACGTATCAAAATCACCATCCACTGGATACGATACACAGTATATGAATGCTGCTACTATGGAGAATAAAGGTTTTGAACTGGATGGTTCATATTTGCTGATGAACGAGGCTGATAAAGGTCTAGATCTGTATTTTAACTGGGCTAAAAATGAAAACGAGGTTACAAGCCTGGCTGGGACTGAGGTTATCTTTTTAGGCACTGGATCCGTAAACTCGGTTGCGACTGTAGGCTATCCAGTGGGATCCCTTTATGGTACAGGTTCACAAACCGATGATGGTACAGTAGATGGTAAACTAATTTTGGATGTAAATGGTTTTCCTCAAATCACATCCTTGCCTATTGTGCTTGGTGATGCGAACCCAGACTGGCGTGGTACTATAGGACTAAATGCCCGCTGGAAGAACTTCAATATGAATATTTTATTTGAGCATTCTCAAGGAGGTGACTACTCCCCAAGGACACAGTGGGTGTTACGCCGCTTTGGCACAACTGAAGAAACAGCCGGCGCCATTACACTTGATAAGGATTATGTAAACTTTGACGGTGATACTATCGCATCTGGTACGTTTGTCCGCGGCAATGTCCATGATTTTGGTGGCGGTGACGTGCTGCTGGATGAAGCTTGGTATCGACATGGTATTGGCGGTGGTTTTGGTGATAACCAGGCCTACAACTTTGCTGTAAAGGACGCTACATTCTCTCGTATTAAGGAGCTTTCACTTTCTTATACGTATTCTTCACCTGCGTTTAGGGAGAGAACCAACCTGAGTTCCATTACAATGAGGTGGACTGCTCGTAACCTGTTTGCATGGTATAAAGAGCTGGTAGGTATCGACCCCGCTACCAACCAGTCTGGTGTGGCTAATGGGTTTGGATTGGACTATTTTACTAATCCAAGCACGAAGTCCTATTTGTTCACTGTTTCGGTAAATTATTAAAGGAGGGTTAAATAATGAAAAATTCAATAAAAGTTTATAGACCAATGAAGAACTTTTTTAGCTTAATATTAGCTGGATCAATGTTGATGCTGGTATCCTGTGAAATCCCAACGGATTTAAACGATAACCCCAATGAGATAACTTTAAATGATCCTGCTCCTAATTTGTTTTTAAATGGTGCACAGCTTGCGAATGTTATGGTCCAAAATAGTCATCTCAACAGGATCTCTGGGATGTTTTCCGGACAGCTCATAGGTTACGCTTCCCTTTATTCAAACATTTTTGGATATTCACTGTCCACGGTGGAATCCAATGATGAGTGGAACGGTTGTTATACTGGTGTTTTGACTAATGTGCGGCTTATACGTGAGACTGTTCCTGAGGATAAACTTCTGGTAGGAATTTCAAAGGTCCTTGAGGCTCACGCTGTTGGTACTCTGGCTATTTTAATGGGAGATGTACCCTATTCAGAAGCGATATCAGAAGTGGATGATCCAAAGTTTGATTCTCAGGTATCTATCTTAGGTGCTTTAACATCACTTTTGGATGGTGCTATTTCTGATCTTGGAAGCGCTTCAAGTCGTTCCGATGCTTACGATATCTATTATGGTGGTGATAAGGATAAGTGGCTAGCTGCTGCATACACTCTAAAGGCCCGTTATGCGTTGATTCGAAGTGATTATGCAGGTGCACTAGCAGCTGCGACAAATGGCATTTCTTCTTCTGCTGGTGATATGAACTTTATCCCCCGTGGTGATGCTGCTGTTACAGAAGGTGATAAGAACCTCTTTAATGCAATTTTATCCGGATCGAGAACGGGAGACCTGGGAAACAACGGCAGCTATTTGTTAGAGCTCTTGAATGACACCACCACTGCCTATAGAGGCAATGCCAAGACAAACGAGACAGCTCGTCATAATTACTATAAGATTGATGAGACCTCAGGAGATGCTAATTTGGGCGTTATTGAACGGTTCGAGCCGATGCCGATGGTGACCTATTTTGAAAACCAACTGATTAAGGCAGAAGCAGCAGCCCGGACTGGTGCAGATGGATTAGTATATTTAAACGAATATCGTGCCTGGTTGGCTACCGGTGGTCGTTTGAACGCTACGTTCAATGATTCGGCAGGTATTCTATATGATGCCTATGTACTTGCTGATTTTGCATCCGGCGGTATGGAAAATGCCGATGGTCTCTCTTCTGCAGATGCATTTCTCCGTGAGATTATTGAAGAAAGATATGTGTCTGGATTTGGAACTTATATGCCTTTCAATGATCATAGGCGCCTGCGAGGAGATGGTGAAACAAATCTGATCCCGCCTTTTCCGCTAAATACTACGGCAGCAACAGCACACGTCGAACGGATTCCGTATGCACAGGATGAACTAACTTCCAATAGCACAATGGAAGATGACCCGGGATTATACGTACAGACAGAGGTCAATCAATAATTCAGGTATTTTGATTTAAATAAAATGATGACCTAAAGGGTTGAAATAAAAACTTATTTTATATGTACAACCCCCAAGATAAAAAAGCTCTGGTAATTTTTTACCAGAGCTTTTTTTCTATTGTCCTGATCTTATAACATCAAGCATAACTCCATTTTGAACGATGTAGTCCTCTGTTGTGGGGTCATTTGGTTTTTTTCATTAATTTTAAGCATATATAAATATTCCCATATGTTTGTAAAGAATGAAGAAAGATAATTCCAAACTAAAATTTCAGTTTTTGATTGTGATGACATTCGTTCTTTTCTTTTTCATCACCTGTGAGGATTCAAAACAGGATAGGTTCCCTGATCTTGGTCACGATGGGCCCTATGTAGAGAATTCGATTTATTTTGGTCATGGTGAGTATATTGAGTATCATGCGGGAACACTACCTATAATATTATCTGCATCCCATGGAGGTTGGATGGAGCCAACTGAAATCGCCGATCGGACTCAAGGTGTTACGGCAATTGATACTAATACCTACCAATTAACAAAAGTTATCATGGACACATTAACTGCACGTTTTGGTGGCAAGCCACACGTAATTCTTTGTTTGTTAAAACGTTTAAAATTGGACGTAAATCGGGAGGTGATTGAGGCGGCAGAAGGAAATATTTATGGGGAACGTGCCTGGGCAGAATATCATCATTATTTGGATATTGCAAAAGAACTGGTAACTGTAAACCATGGTAGTGGTATAGTCTTTGATATTCATGGCCATGGTGAGAATCCTGATGGATATTATGATTTACGCACTTGGTTGGGATATCTGATCAAAGGTAATGAATTAGATTTGACTGATGAAGAATTGAATACAATAGACTTCAAGAATAAATCCAGTATCAAAGTTTTAGCGGATTCTTCTTCACACTCGTTTATCAGTATTCTACGTGGAGAAACTAGTTTTGGTAGTATTATGGATAGTCTTGGATATGAATGTGTTCCAAGTGTCAATGCGCTTGGTCCTGCCGGATCACGGTATTTTAGTGGTGGTTACATTACAGCCCGTCACGGATCATCGGAAGAAGGTATTATCAGTGCAATTCAGATTGAATTACCTGAGCCAGAGATTCGGGATACAGAAGAAAATTGGTCTAGATATGCTAGTGCTTTTGCTACCGCCGTAAGTAGATATTATGAATTACATTTGGGGAAAAATATTCAGCCTTAATTTATAGTTGAACTATTTTAATAAAAGGAACATTTATTGAAAACCTCAATTTTTTTAACAATTTTTCTTGTTGTCAGCTGTACTCAGCTAGCACACCATTCTGATGATATTAGACAAGGCCAACAGCAAAAAGTTGTACGATCTAAGAATGGAGTGGTAACAACAGCACATCCTTTGGCAACAAATGCTGGTATAGAAATCCTAGAATCAGGTGGTAACGCCATGGACGCTGCAGTTGCAGCCGCTTTTACACTGTCAGTTGTTGAGCCTAGCATGAGCGGTATAGGTGGCCGAGCCCAGATTTTGATATATACCCGAGACCAAGAGGTACATGGAATTGACGCGACAACTCAGGCACCAGCATATTATGAATTTGATGATACAGCAGGTGTAGAATATGGCTATCAAACTATTGCCGTACCGGGTGTAGTGAAGGGATTAACGGACGGGCTAAAGGATTTTGGTAGCCTATCCCTAGAACAAGTAATGGAGCCAGCCATTGGATATGCTCAAAATGGATTTGCGCTCCTTCCTGGGGAAGCATATCGGCAGGAGTCCGTAAAAGATATGTTAAATGAATTTGCTGGCACACGGCAATATTATATGAATAAAGACAGCACTGCAAAACATGCTGGCCAATGGATTATACAGAGCGATTTAGCCAGAGTATTAAAGTCTATTTCTGAAAAAGGACCAGATGTATTTTACAAAGGATGGATTGCTCAATCCATGGTAGCGGATATTCGTGAAAACGGTGGTTTTCTAACGTTGAAATCTTTCTCAGATTACAAGGCAGAAAAATCTCATATTGTTGATGGCAGTTACCGCAGTTATGGTCTCAAAGCTCTGTGGCTTCCGGCCTATGGTGCGATTACGATAGAGGCGTTACAGATTCTGGAAGCGTTGCCTGTAAATTTGAATGAGAATAGGACATGGGCACGGGCCGTATATCATGCAATTAAATCAGCCTATTTGGATAAGAAAGAACAGAAAACCTTAGATGATGCGGAACGATTTACATCGAAATCTTGGGCAAAAAAGAGAGCAGCTGGTACACCGTTTATGAATGGATCTGTTAATGATGCTTCCAGTAAAGTGAAAAAAGATAGTATTCCAAGAGTCCAAAAGGATCCTGATGGACATACTTCTCATTTAACGATAGTGGATAAAAATGGAATGATAGTCTCCCTAACCCAGACCATTGGGCCAACGATGGGATCCAAGGTGGCTACTCCTGGTTTGGGGTTTCTCTATGCTCAGACAATGGGTGGATATCTTGGGAAAGTCGAGCCCAATCTGCGTGTCCCGTCGCACATATCGCCAATAATTGTTTTCAAGAATGATAAACCTTTTTTAGCTATGGGAGCTGCGGGTGGGAGCCGAATACCATCCTCTATTGTCAATGTGATCAGCAGGATTATTGATCATGATTTATCTTTAGAGGAGGCATTGAATTCTCCCCGCGTTCATCCTATTGAAGAGGGGATCAGTTTGGAAGTCGTCGATAAAGTTAGTTGGAATAATGATGATAGCACTTACTTCTCTAAGTTAGGTTATACGGTTGAAATGAAACAACTTCCGGGTCAATTTGGACGAATTCATGCGGTAATCTTGGATACATTAACAGGTGAATGGATTGGCTGTGCAGATCCTGACTGGGAGGGCACGTCCGCATTTCCGATTTTAGAATAATTAGGGTATACTGTCTATTGATTGTCTTTCTTTACAAAAGAGATAGGAAAAGTTATCAAGATGTGGAGAATGCGTTCAGAAGATTCACTGCAATCGGAATTTTAATTAACAGTAAGAAAAACCTAGTATCTTGATTATTGTTCAAAACTTTTTACATGTAGATATAAAGAAATTTATGCAAACAAAATTATTATTATTGCTACTCAGTACCTGTTTATTTAGTGGTTGCCATCTATTCCCCGTATTAGGAAAGAAAGAATCAGGAAAAAATAGTCTATGGAATCATGGTGCCATGGTCAGTATTGCCAACCCTCATGCGGTCGAGGCAGCGATTAGATTATTGGAAAAAGGTGGCAGCGCGGTTGATGCTGCAATCGGAGCTCATGTGGTTCTTGGTTTGGTCGAACCTCAAAGCTCAGGACTAGGTGGTGGTGGATTTTTACTGCACTATGATTATGGAAAAGAAAAATTAACTTTTGTTGATGGCAGAGAAACAGCTCCTGGGGAAGCTACGTTTGATATGTTTATGAAGGATGATGGTACGGTTATGGACTTTCTTGAAGCATGGCCAAGTGGTAAGGCTGTAGGCACACCAGGTATTGTAGCACTTTATTCAACTGCACATGCAGCCCATGGTGTATTACCATGGCCCGAACTTTTCGATCATGGAATAGCACTAGCCGAGAATGGATTTATCGTTTCTCCAAGATTAGCAGACTTTCTTGTCACCGCACAAACAAAAGGAAGGCTTGCCATTAACGCTAAAACAAAAAAATACTTTTTCCCTGATGGTAAGCCTCTTCAAGAAGGGGATAGGTTAACCAATATTGAGTATGCGAATACCTTAAAAAGAATTGCCAAAGAAGGTGAATCTGCTTTTTACAGTGGTCCTATAGCTGAAGCGATCGTTTCGGCAGTGCAAGAAGAACCATACCCTGGATCTCTAACACTATCAGATATCAGAAATTATAAAACGGTAATACGCCCTGTAATCTGCGGAAGTTTCAGAGACATGAACATTTGTACAACATCTCCCCCTTCCTCAGGTGTAGCGCAAATCATGATCGCAGGATTGTATGATCATTTAGCCAAAACTGCAACAAATCAAGATGACAAAATAATGGCGTTTGTTGATGCACAACGATTGGCATATGCTGACCGTGATCATTATTTTGGTGATCCAGATGAGGTTGATATTCCACTTGATGCCCTGATTAACCCGACGTATTTGAAACATAGAGCTGGTGAACGATTTGATCCAAGTGAGAAACCAATCCCTGGTAATCCGGCACAGGTTATTGATACACTTGCCTCAATTCCCAATTGGGGAAAGGATAATACACTAGAAGCAGCAGGGACAACTCATCTTTCCATTGTGGATGGGAATGGAAATGCGGTGGCTATGACTGCGACAATCGAAAGTGCTTTTGGGTCCCAACGATGGGCAGCTGGTTTTCTTCTGAATAATGAAATGACGGACTTTGCCCGGGAAGTGCCCGCAGATGGCACACGACTTGCCAATGCAGTTGCACCAAATAGAAGGCCCAGATCTTCTATGTCTCCAACGATGATATTTGATAGTAATAACCAGTTACTTATGATCACAGGTTCACCCGGAGGCAATTCAATTCCTGCCTATGTTTCAAAGACGATTGTTGGCGTATTTGATTGGAGTTTGACTGCACAGCAAGCTGTAGACTTGCCAAATATAATTGCCCGTGGTGACAGTGTTAGGGTAGAAATTGCCAATAATAAAGGGAAAATGATTGCAGCAAATTTGGCTAAACAAGGGTACAATGTAGTAGAGAACTTGAGTGAAAATTCTGGGATCCATTTAATAATAGTGACGCCAAATGGTCTAGACGGAGCTGCTGATAAACGGCGGGAAGGAATGGTAAGGAGTATTAAGTAATATTTAAACACTTTGTGAGTGTTGTTTTGTATCGTTGAATAAATACATAGTTTTTTATTTTAGTTTATATTGTTTCAGGCACTTCATTGGTTCTTATTTCGATTACTTAAACTGCAGTTGGCATGATTACCATATTTATTAATCCAGATCATATCACAAATAACTTTGAATTAAATTATTAGTTGAACCTTCAACTATAAATTTATTAAACTCAATATATGATAAAGAATGATAAACTGAAAAATGATATTAATCTTGGTATGCTAATTGGTCAGGTACACAGGCTATCAACCAAAAGATTTGTACAAAATTCTCATAACTCTGGGCTAGATATATCTATGGATCAGTGGATAGTATTAGGCCCGATCTGGGAAAATGATGGCGTATCACATAAAGAAATATCGGAATATTGTTTGAAAGATAAAACAAGTGTCACGAAGATTATAGACACTTTGGAGAAAAAAAATCTTGTTGTCAGAGTTTCTGATCAGTTAGACCATAGGGTGAAAAGAGTTGTTCTAAGTAATAAGGGGAAAGAATTATTTTTACAAGCCATTCCTATAATGGAATTGACTCGAGATCAACTTCGAGATGGGATTACAGAGCAAGATATCGAATCATTACGATCTGTTTTAACTAAAATATATAATAATCTAGTCTCTATTTAATATTCAAAATAGTTGAACCAACAACTAAAAATTAATGAAAAATATTCTAATTCTATTTGCTATTCTACTTTCTTCTTGTGCGGACATAATTACAACAAAAAATTTGTCTGTAACCGATACAATTCCTGATGTATGGAAGCATTCGATACCGGAATCATCTGAGGTCACCGGAAAATGGTGGGAAGCATTCCAGGACACTATATTAAACAAAGTTTTCACAGAATTTAATTCTAACAGTCCAGATCTAAAGAGTATCACCTCAAGGATAGAAATGGCGAGGCAGGCATATAAGATAAATATTGCCCCTAGGTTACCCGCAGCCAGTCTAGGCCTAAGTGGCTCAAGCCGACAACAAAATCTAACAGCTTTTGGTCTTTCTGAAGATTTTTTCGGTGGTGGGCAAAACGGACAACAGAGCGGCGACAGTGGTAATGGAGTTACTAGTTTTAGTTCCAATAATTTTGGGCTTAATCTTTCTATGCAGTGGGAGATAGATATTTGGAGAAAAATATTTAACCAGTCTAATGCAGCTCGAAAAGATTATGAATCTATTTCGCATGATTTGTCCTATCTTAGTTTTTCTATGCAAGTTCAGTTAGCAAAATTATTTTATTCTGCGTCAGAGGCCTATAATCAATATGATCTAGCGATCGAGACACTTGAGAGCATTACGGAACTGGCGGATATGGTCTCTGCAAGATATGAAAAAGGTCTTAGATCTTCATTAGATGTTAGGCTTACAAAGTCGTCCGTGTCTTCATCAAGGGCGTTACTGGAAAACAGGCGTCAGGCTTATATCGCCTTAGTAAGAAGGCTAGAATCTATGCTTGGAAAATATCCTGATGGTAGTTACCTGATAAGTAACGACCTTCCCTCTGCATTGCCTGATATCCCAGCTAGTATACCCGCAGATATATTAAACAGAAGGCCTGACATTAGGTCTTCTCTTGCGAAGGCTCAAGCAGCATCCTATCGTTCAGCAGAGTCAATAAGCGCATTTTTCCCTGGGGTTACCTTGACAAGCTCAGTTGGAACATCATCAAGTGAGCTCAAAGATATTTTAAATGAAGACTACCAGATATGGTCACAGGGGCTCAACATAGGACTTCCGATATTCCAGGGTGGAAGGCTTGTGGCTAATAAAAAAATGAGACAAGAGGAGCAGAATGTTGCCGAGCAAGACCTAATAAAAACTATAATTAATGCATTCTCAGAGGTTGAACAGACCCTGTTCTCTGAACATTCAAACAAGGTTCTCTTAGAGTCTTATGCTGACGCTGCAAAGCAGGCTGAGGCGGCATATCAATTATCTCGCGAGCGATATGATTCTGGGCTTGTAGACCTGATTGCGGTTTTAGACAGTCAGCAGCGGTGGTTTCAGGCAAGGTCACAGGTTCTTTTGGCCAAAAAAACAAAAATTGATACAAGGCTTAATCTTATTTTAGCCTTCGGTGGAGATTTAAAATAAACATAGAGATTAACAATGAATAAATATATAAAGAAATTTAGTCCAATTATAATTCTAATGGGGAGTATTGGGATTTTCATGCTTATGATTAAGCTTAAGCCAGAAGCCGAATTTCAAAAGCCAAAGATTATACCTCAAATGGTGGAAACTATGGTTGCATACCCCTCAGAGGTTCGTGCAAAGATCAGTTCGCAGGGAACGATAAGGCCTGAGCATGAAATTTCTGTTACCTCAGAAGTAAGTGGAAAAGTTATTTGGGTCTCAGACAACTTTCATGATGGTGCAGGTTTTCAGAATGGGGACACGCTTATGAAAATTGAAAAACGAGACTATGAGTTAGCTCTTATATCAACCGAATCAAGTCTTTTTCAGGCACGACTAGCTATTGAAAGAGAGGAAGCAGAAGCCAAACTAGCTAGCCTTGAATGGGAACGTGTTGGTAAAGGAGATGCCTCTAGTCTTACCCTAAGAGAGCCTCAATTAGCACAGGCAAGAGCAGTTCTTGCTGCTGCTGAGGCGGCATATGAACAGTCCAAGCGTAATCTAGAAAGAACCGTAATCATTGCACCGTTTAACGGACGCGTTAGGAGAAAATTAGTCGATCTTGGGACAAACCTGGTTCCTGGATTCAGGATAGCAGATATTTATAATACTGCTAGTTTTGAAGTCAGACTGCCAATCGCTGATAAAGATATACCATTTCTAGGTATCCCCTTAGATGGAACAACATTAGTAAAAAGTAAGCGGCCCAGTGTGCGGCTATTTGCAAGTTATGGGGGTGAGAATTTTCAAGCAGATGGTTTTATACTTCGTTCTGAGTCTGAGATTGATCCTAAAACCAGAATGATATCGGTCATAGCAACTATCCCGGTTTCAAACAGTAATATAAGTCTGAAGGTTGGGATGTATGTCAATGCGGAGATTGAAGGACTTACTTATTCTGGGGTAACGGTTGTTCCCAGAAACGCTGTAAAAAATGATATGATTTGGGTGGTAGAAAACCAAAAGCTGAGAAAAAAATCTATAGAGGTTATTAGACTTGAAAATGACTTTGCTTTTGTTGCAGACGGGTTAAATAAGAACGACAGGGTTCTAATCACTAGACTGTCTTCATATGTGGATGGACTGCCAGTAAGAGAAAACTAGTCTAATGAAAAATATTATACGATGGTTTATTGCCAATACTGTGGCCGCAAATCTGTTAATGGGTTTTATTCTGATTGCAGGTTTTTTTACGCTCTCAAGACTTCGGATGGAAGTATTTCCTGATATAGCCATACCGATCATTAATGTTTCAGTAATATATCCAGGCGCGTCTCCGGAAGACATTGAAGAATCTATATGTGTTAAGGTAGAGGAACGAGTACAGGGCATCAATGGGTTAAAAAGAATAACCAGCTCGTCAAACGAAGGCTACGGCTCTATAAATATTGAGGTAGAGAACGGCTATGATATTGATGAGGTCAAAGATGAGGTCAAGTCTCAGGTTGATGCAATAACATCTTTCCCTGATGCTGCCGAAAAACCATCTATAAGAAGCTTTGATGGTCAGCCTGAGGTGATAACTATTGCTGTCCACGGAAAGGTTGATGAAGTAAGCCTCTTAAACATCGCTGAAAAAATACGTGATGAAGTAAGCGACTTACCAAACATAACACAAACACGTTTAGGAAAAAAACCCCGTGAAATTTCAATTGAGGTTTCAGAAAACACTCTCCAAAAATATGGTTTGTCTTTTGATTATATCGCAAACAGAATAAGATCTTCTTCAATGGACGTTCCTGGAGGTGCGATCAAAACCTATGATGGAGAAATTTTAATTCGCTCCAAAGGCCAGGCATATACAGGTGATGATTTTGGGATGATCCCGGTGTTGTCAATGTCAGATGGGTCTACACTATTGTTAAGAGATATCGCAAATATTATTGATGGCTTTCAGGATGTTGAGTATGATATAAAATTTAATAGTGAGCCTGCAAAATTAATTAGAGTATACAGAACCGGAGAACAAAACGCTCTTGATATTGCAGATTCTGTTCACGAGTATCTTAAAAAGAAGAGTCCCCTAATGCCTCCCGGGATTTCTATTACTCCTATGAAAGATGAGTCAGTGATCTTAAGAGGCAGGATTGAACTGTTAACAGATAATGCTTATTTAGGTCTTATGCTAGTACTGATAGTGCTCGCTCTTTTTCTCAAGCCCAAGCTAGCTGCCTGGGTTGCTGTAGGTATTCCTATCTCTTTCATGGGCGGATTTTGGCTACTTCCTGTGTTTGATGTATCAATTAATATGATTTCACTTTTCACATTCATCCTTGTACTGGGGATTGTGGTTGACGATGCTATTGTTGTTGGTGAAAATATTCATATATTCAGGAAGAGAGGGCTGAAAGCCGCGGACGCAGCTCTTGAAGGTGCTTACCAGGTAGCCAAACCAGTGATATTTGCAGTATTGACCACTATGGTTACTTTTTCACCGATGATATTAGTCGAGGGTGCATTGGGGAAGATATGGAGGATTATCCCAGTCGTAACGATTCTTGTCTTAGTGTTCTCCCTTATTGAATCTTTGACCATTTTACCAGCTCACCTAGCTCACATGAGTGAGGATACAAATGACAAAGATAATTTTATTTCGAAGTGGTGGGCAAATATTCAGCTAAGTATTCACAATAGTCTACAGAGCTTTATAAAGAATATATATGAACCCACTTTAGCATGGGCTCTTGCTCACAGAGCAAATACAATCTCGATTGCCGTGAGTGTTTTTCTAATATCTATAGGCATAGTTGCCAGTGGTATTCTAAGATTCAATTTCTTTCCTCCGTTAGAGGCAGACATTGTTATTGCTGGAGTAGAATATCCAGAAGGGACCCCGGTATCAATAACCAAGAATGGTTTAGACCAAGTTGAGCAATCAGCTTTTAAGCTAAAAGATACTTTGGAGGTATTATATCCGGAACAAAATATCTTTATTAACATGGTCTCTACCGCAGGTGATCAGCCAATAAAGACACAGTCATCAAGGGGCCCAGGAAATCTAGATGCTACTTTTTTTGGATCTCATTTAGCGGAGTGTGTGGTAGAACTTGCTCCTGGTGAAGAAAGGCCGTTAGGCACTAAAGAAATATCAAAGATTTGGCGAGAATTGACTGGCTCAATCCCCGGTGTTAAGCAGGTAACATTTGACTCTGATCTATTTACCACTGGCGCTCCAATCGAGATAAAACTTTCCAGCATAAATAGGGAAGATTTAAAAGCTGTAACATCGGTACTCAAAGATAGGCTTCAGACCTATGCTGGTGTTTTTGATATTAAAGATTCGTTCAGCGCAGGAAAGGATGAGATCAAGCTGAAGCTTAGGCCAGAGGCGCAAAACTATGGTATTACCATGTCTTCATTAGCTCGTCAGGTAAGGCAGGCTTTTTATGGAGACGAAGTCCAACGAATCCAACGTGGAAGGGATGAGGTTAAGGTTTTCTTACGATACCCAAAGGCTGAAAGAGTCAGCCTAAATAATCTAGAGCAGATGAATGTAAGGGTTGGGAATAATATAGAAGTGCCACTCGGTCAAGTTGCACAAGGGGAACTCTCCAGTGGATACTCTACTATCACGAGAACGGATAGAAAAAGATCCATAAATATTACTGCTGATGTTGATCTAACGGAGGCTAATGCAAATGAAATTTTAGCCAGGTTTGAACAAGAACATATAAAACCTTTGCTAGAAGATTACCCAAGTATAGGCTATAGTTTTGAGGGTGAACAGAGGGAACAACGTGATACTCTGGGGTCATTATATAAGAATTTTGTCTTGGCTCTTTTTGTCGTCTATATCCTACTAGCTATCCCATTTAAATCTTATTTACAGCCTCTAATTATTATGTCTGCGATTCCATTTGGATTTACTGGAGCAGTGATTGGGCATCTGATAATGGGCATGAACCTTGCTGTTTTATCTATCATTGGTATTGTGGCGCTATCGGGAGTAGTGGTAAATGATAGCCTGGTAATGGTGGATTTTATTAACAGGTATAGAAGGGAAGAAGGAAAAACTGTAATGGCGGCTGCCTTGGCTGCCGGGCCAAGACGATTTAGGCCTATTCTTCTTACGTCTGTCACCACTTTCGTGGGTCTTTTTCCACTATTGATTGAAAAAAGTGTTCAAGCAAAATTTTTAGTTCCTATGGCAATCTCTCTTGCGTTTGGGGTACTGTTTGCAACACTAATCACCCTGCTTTTAGTGCCAACCAGTTATCTGATCATTGAAGATATAAAAAAATATTTTGGTGATATCACAAAATAGGATGGTTCAAAAGCATACTAAAATTAAATTTCGGGCTTATTCATAGCATGAAGATATACGAGTTAATAACAAAGCAAACAATTAATAAGCCAATAGCAGAAGTATTTTCCTTTTTTGCTAGGCCGGAAAATTTAGCGGTTATTACTCCTAAAAGGTTGGACTTTAGAATTCTTACTCCTTCGCCTATCAATATGGAAAAGGGTACGGTTATTGATTATACGATTAAGCTTATTTTTTTTAGGGTGCGCTGGCGGACATTGATCACCTCATACGTGCCTGCCAAAAGCTTTACAGATGAACAGATAAAAGGTCCATATGCTTTTTGGCACCATACACACAATTTTAAGCAGACGGATTATGGTGTTGAGGTGACAGATCGAATCAGGTATGTGGTTCCGCTTGGTATTTTAGGACGGCTGGTTCACTGGCTCTGGATAAGACATGATCTAAAAAATATTTTTGAATACAGGACAGCTGCAATTGATAGTCTATTTAGTTCAGAAAAATACAAGCTATATACATCTGACATAAATCAGGGCGCTGTTGCATGAGAGTAGCCCTGTTTGGAGGTACTGGTTTCGTTGGCTCTTATATTATTGATCAGCTTATTGAATCAGGCCATGTCCCCCGGGTCTTAGTTAGGCCCGGTTCTTATCAAAAAATTATTTCTCCGGATAAGTGTGAGATTGTGGAGGGTGATATTGCCAACACAGATGCTATTATGAGCGTTCTTGAAGATGCGGAAGCAGTTATTTATAATATTGGAATAATAAGAGAGTCCCCTGGCCAAGGTATTACTTATGAGAAACTTCATTTTGAGGGTGCTGTCAATTGTATAGACGCTGCGGTTGAAAAAGGTATTAAACGTTTTGTTTTGATGAGCGCTAATGGAGTATACCCAGATGGTACAGGCTACCAGAAGACAAAGTGGATGTCTGAGCAATATTTAAAAAATGCAGAATTGGAATGGACAATATTTCGTCCTTCTTTAATCTTCGGTGACCCAAGAGGTCACGATAGGCCAGAGTTTTGTACTCAATTAAAAAAAGATTTGATAAATCTTCCTCTTCCAGCACCTCTTTTTCATGAAGGGTTTTTGCCTTTGAACGCAGGCAGTTTTACGATGTCGCCGATCCATGTAGAGAATGTGGCTGATATTTTTGTTAGTTCTATTGACAAAGATAATCATTATGGAAAGACAATTGAACTTGGTGGGGAAACTGAACTAAACTGGAAAGAAATTATTAAAATAATCAGCAATGCTTGTGGTAAGAAAAAATGGGCCCTGCCCGCACCTGTTATAGCTGTAAAGACAGTTGCTGCAATTTTTGATCGATTTAGCTGGTTCCCTGTTACAAAGGATCAATTAACAATGCTTCTAGAGGGTAATACCTGTGAATCAACAAATTATTATTCAGAGAACAGTCTAAAACCACTACCGTTTGATATTAATAATCTATCTTATCTAAAGGATTCATAAACGTTGAAACTATTGTTCATAATTCCTGCCGTATTTATTTTTATGGTCTACCTAAATTTTTTTTCTAATGATAAGATAGTTTTGTCTGAGGGTGATGATGCGCCATCTTTTTCGCTAAGAGATCAGGATGGAAAGACTCATAATCTTTCTGACTATAAGGGGATGAGGATCATCATTTATTTTTTTCCAATGGCAGACACGCCTGGATGAATTAAAGAGGCATGCGGGTTCCGCAATATTTATAGTGAGTTTGAAAAAAATAATATTATTGTTATAGGAATTAGTTATGATAAAACTAAGTCATTAAGAGATTTCAAGGATAAGTATAATCTCCCGTTTGACTTTCTTTCTGATTCAACAAAATCTGTTGCATTGAGCTATGGTGCGAACGGAATTTTTGCCCCTAAAAGAATGACATTTTTGATAAACACAGAATTAAAAATCGAAAAGATTTATAATAAAATTAATGTTAATACGCATGCTGAAAAAATTCTCACTGATCTTACTAATTAGTTTATTATCAGTTAGTGTATACCCAATATATGCTCAACAAGGAAGTAGTATATATGGTTTTGTAACGGATGAATCTACCGGGGAAGCGCTTATAGGCGCGAATGTCATTATAAAAGAAACCGGTGCCGGGATGGCTACAGATATGAATGGATATTATGTTATCCAGGAAATCGCCACTGGTGACTATACAGTATTAGTCTCCTATGTAGGCTATCAAGTGCTTAACTATGAGATTAAAGTTAGCGGACAAGAACCTCAAAAATTAGATTTTGCTCTGACTTTGCAAGCGGTGTCAATGAGTGAGGTAGAAGTTTCCGCAGAAAAAATACAGAGAAAATATAATATACAGCCTAGCAGGATTAATCTTTCCCCTAGAATGCTAAAAGCGGCCCCCTCTTTAGCTGAGCCTGATTTGTTTCGGACTATACAAGCTCTTCCTGGTGTTTTGACAACGTCAGAGTTTAGCACGGGTCTTGTAATCAGAGGCGGAAACACAGATCAAAATCTTATATTATTAGATGGTATCACGGTTTACAATCCATCTCATCTAGGTGGAGTATTCTCAAACTTTATAGTGGACGGGGTGAAAGAGGCTAACCTTATTAAAGGAGGCTATAACGCAGAATATGGTGGAAGGCTATCGGCTGTGCTCAATGTTCTTAGCCGAGAAGGAAACCGAAATAAGTTTGACGGGAAAATGAGTGTGTCACTCTTGTCTGCACAGACCACGCTTGAGGGACCGAGCTATAATGGTGCATGGTTAGTCTCAGCCAGGAGGACTTATTTTGATCAGATTTTCAAAAACAATCCTAATATTCCTCCATATTATTTTTATGATTTTCAGGGGCATGTATTTTCTGATTTATCACCAAAAGACAGACTCTCTATCAGTTTCTATAGTGGTCTCGATGATTTTACCTTTAATGATCTTGGTCTAAGCTCGGACTGGGGGAACAATACCATAAGTCTAACCTATCGCAGAGTATTTAGCGAAAGACTGATAGGGAACTTTTTACTTGCCTCGAGTGAGTTTTTTACAAACTTTGGTCTTGGTGGTGAGGATGGACTTAACAATGAAAACCTGATTGGAGATAAAACATTCTCGGCGAATATGTCCTACTTTCAGTCTAAGGATTTTGAGTGGAGATATGGCCTACAGGTTAAGCAGCTCGGCATAAAATATAGGACCACCTTTGAGGATGAAGTATCCTTTGATATTAAGGAGGATCCAATCGAGGGTGCTGCCTATGCTAAGCTAAAGTGGAAACCAAGTCTGAGGATGGTTGTTGAGCCAGGATTAAGATATAATTTTTACAGTGTCTATGCGGATAAACCGTTTATTGATCTTCGCCTCGGCACAAAATATCTGCTAACGGATGATCGGTATTTAAACTTTGCTTTTGGGAATTATCACCAGTTTATTGAGACGATTCAGGATGATTTTAATCCTCCTCTTTTAGATAATTGGTTAGCAGTCGATGAGTCAGTTGATCCTGCATCTGCACAGCAATATATTCTCGGCTATGAAGAATATTTTCAGGATACATACAAGCTACAGATAGAAGGATATTATAAAGACATACAAAATATGCTTACATATGAAGAGTTCAGATCTTCAACGGATGCAGACGTATCTGATGAGAATGTGAGAGATACTTTTACGCCATCGGATGGTTATGCCTATGGCTTAGAACTTTTTGGGCAGAAAATGGTGGGTAAGCTTACTGGCTGGGTTGGCTATACGTATTCAGTCTCTCGTAAGATTATGGATTCTCAATACTCTGATGGTACTGAAGAATATTACACAAACTGGGACAGGGCACATGCGCTAAGTATTCTAGGGAGCTATGTTAAAAATGATAAATGGGATATTAATTTTAAATGGGCCTGGCAATCAGGTCAGGCTTATACACCTATACTAGGATATTACTTGGAGAAAACGCCTGGCGATCCAAATACAACTTTTCATACAATACCAGGCGTAAGAAATAGCGGCAGGTATCCAGCTTATCACCGGCTTGATCTAGGAGCCGTTCGTCATGGAACAATATTTAATAAGAAGGCTGAATTTTTCATTCAGCTTATTAATACATATAACAGGAAAAATATTTTTAGGTATGTCTACCGGCTTGGTAACGTATATAATGGGATTGATGATGATGGGGACTGGGTCGAAAAAGATCATGATGCAAATGATAACGGGGTGCCAGACGTTGGCGAGGTTAATGTAGATGAGGAGGACGAAGGCCGGATGCAGCGCAGAGATATTAGTCTGTTTCCTGTTATCCCCACTGTTGGCATAACTATATATTTCTAATGAAAAGGTTTTCAATCATAATAATTATTTTTGGGTTCATCTTGATCCAGAGCTGTATGGATAAGGATGACGCTTACGACTATGAGCAGAGGCTATCTGTTTGGGCACATTTCCAGTCAAGCATGCCTCTATCCGATACCGTTTTTGTTTCCCGTACCGCAAGTATTGATGAAGAAACGCCTGCTGATTCTTTGTGGATCAGTGATGCAACGGTTAAGATTACCGGAGATACTCTTGATATATTATTAGACCCTGTTGATGGAAAACCTGGTCGGTACTTTACGGAGTCTTCATATATATTTCTTCCTGGAGTTGAGTATACAGTCAGTGCCAGCTATAACGAATTATCTGCTCAGGGTAAGACAACTATCCCTAATGATATAATCATAGAAACAGTAGAACCGAGTGTTTATACATGCAGAGGCGTTGGCTATGATGTACCATCAATCAATATTGAAAATTTTTCTCACGCATCACCTTTTCCAACGGGCGTTATTGACACAGTATATCTTCGTCAGGGAAATTGTTTTACAGAGAGCTTTGCGAGTTACCCTCTTTATAAAATTAATTTTAATGAGGATGATTATCAGACAATAAGAATTATCTCACTCGCGCTTGAGGCAGATCAAAAAGATCTTGAACCTTTTTCTGATAATAATAATAACAATATTTTAGATATAGATGAAGAGTTTGAAGATTGGAATGAGAATGGTGTTCGCGATAGTATCTATTCTAATCTTATCTTTGACACAACAGGAACCTATGCCAGGTGGAAAGGACCTTATTTGCGGGATAAGGATAATGTCCCCTTCAAGCTGAATCCTTGGCCCTGGAACATAGAAACATCGCCCGTTAATATGTCATGGCTTTTCTATGATTATTATGGATACCATTTGATGACCTTCCAGGCGACTGATGAAGCATTTTTCAATTATTTTCAGGGGCTTCCTGAGTTTAATACATTTGTCCTCCCAGCATCAAATGTAGAGGGAGGGTATGGGCTTGTCTCGAGCTCTGCGTCTAAGTCATTTCTTATGTACTTAGCACCGTACAAAGAAGAATAGAAAAAATCTGTAGCCCGTAGGAGAATCGAACTCCTGTTGCCAGGATGAAAACCTGGAGTCCTAACCACTAGACGAACGGGCCAAATACATTAAAAGAGCAACTAGCTCGGCGAGGAATTTATTTAAACATCTATATGAGGCCAACAATTTTTCATATGAAAAATTTATTATTCATTTGCCTTATCAAGGATATCTAACAGCTGTCCATTTTGATGAAGCTCGATCGTGATATCAGCGCCACCAATAAGTTCACCCTTAACAAATAATTGTGGAATAGTTGGCCATCCTGAGTGTTCACTTAGTTTTATTCTAATATTTGGGTCTTCTAAAATATTAATATCTTTATACTCAACCCCATAATGGTTGAGAACCTGAACTACTGAGTTTGAGAAACCGCACATTGGCATTTCTTTTGTTCCTTTCATATAAAGGATTATCGGATTATCCCCGATGTCATCTATAATTTGTTGTTTTAGGTCCATTTTGTTCCCCTTTATGGTTTATTAAACAATTAACAATATTAAAATTTAGTTTGTTTACGGGTATAGCTAAAAACCAATAATGATATATTATTTACTCTTTCTGTTAATCGTGTAAACAGCCATAATAGATAAACATCCTCCGATGAGTGTTGTCAGTCTAATCTGTTCATTTAAAAATAATTTTGAAAATACTATCGCTGTCAGCGGCACAACAAATATAAAAGAGCTTGCTTTTACAGCGCCAATTTTCGATGACGCAAAAAAATACATTGTGTTGGCAAAAGACATTACCACAATTGATAGTACCAAAATATTGATCCAAAAGGTCCGGTCATAGTTAATGGTATAGGCTATACTTGACCAATCGCTGGATAAAAAAGATAAAAAAGCAGCAATAATAAAGCTCCAAAAACTATAGGTTAAAAAGTGTACAGCCTCTTTCGACTTTTGAGAGGTTATTGTTACAGCGACCCATGAGAACGAGGCCAATATATAGAAAATATTCCCAGATTGAATCATGAGATCAAAGTCCATTTCCCAAAACCTAATGATAATGCCTCCACCGATAAATCCTATGGCAAGCCCTAATAAATCTTTTAGACTGACAGATCTGTCAATAAAACAGAATACTACGGTAGAGGTTAGTATAGGGTTCAATGTTGTAACAAGGACACCTCCCGCACCAGCTAATCCCATATGTGTTGATCGAAAATAAAAGTAATTATATGAGCACAGTGCTAAGGCATTGACCAGAATAAATTGTATGCCTTTTTTGTTAACAATAAATGGCACTTTATATTTTATTAGTATTGGTATGAGAGCTATTGCTGCTAAAAAGAATCGTAAAAATATTTTAACCTCGACCTCTCCATAGGGGCCAAGAATTTTTGCGCTGGTCCATGAATATCCCCAGGTAACCATTGCAACAACCATAATAATGGTAAACTTTAATTCTTCTCTGTCTAGGGCTTTGTCCATATAAATGATCTAATAAGATACTAGGAAAAAATGATATGGTTCTTGTAAAATGGTTCATGAAAACGAATACGCCACGGATAAAATACGGCTGGCTAAGAGCGCTTCTCTTTTTTGTTTCCTTTTTTATTTTTATCGCAGTTTTTGATTTAATCGGGATAGCGATTGTTTCATCGATAACTGAATATAGTTTTAAAGAATATATTTCGGATACAGAGCTTCTTATGGAAAATAAGATGATGCTGCTTATGATGGTTTGTCAGCTATTGGGGACCCTGGTTACGGTCTGGATTTTTCAAAAATTTGTTAACAGAGAGGCTTTTAGTGCCATTGGGCTTGAGTTTAATGGATACAAAGATGACTTCGTTTCTGGTCTTATATTTGGAGCTGGATTAATAGTAATAGGATTTGCGATTCTATATACTATTAATTTTTTATCCGTTGCATCGATACAGTTCTCACTAATTGATCAGTTGTTTTATTTGTCTCTTTTTGCTGTTGTATCTCTGAATGAAGAAATTGCAATAAGGGGCTATATATTGCAGAATCTTTCCAGCTCATTTAATAAGTATATAGCATTAGTTTTGTCTTCGTTGGTGTTTATGCTTATGCACATAGGCAATCCCAATATGAGCGGCATTCCACTTTTTAACCTTTTTCTGGCTGGTCTATTCTTAGGTGTTTACTGTATCCATAAAAATAATTTATGGTTTCCGATTGGTGCGCACTTTACCTGGAATTATTTTCAAGGGCCGGTACTGGGTTTTGAGGTAAGTGGTAACGATGTTGATAGTATATTTGTACAAAGTCTTGAGGGGAGTGAACTGATCACAGGAGGTGAATTTGGTTTTGAGGGGTCGATTATTCTTACTATTTTTATGATTATTGGTATTGTTTATTTAGACAGAAGATTTAGTTCTGTCTAGTTAGGCTAATTTTTATATGGTTGATATACCCAGGGTCACTTGGCTTAAAAACTCACCGATAAAACACGGCTGGCTAAAAGCGATACTCTTTATTATTTGCTTCTTGGGTTTTGGATTCGTTGTTCATCTAATTCTATATATTTTTGGTGGTGAAATAATAATTCCGGTGTTAAGAGTACTGGATCTTTTTTCTGGTGCTAAATGGTATTATAGAGAGTGGGTAACAATTGCACTTACAAACCCATTCTCGGCTTTATTTTGGGTTTGGATTTTTCATAAAATTATTAACAAACAATCTTTTATTTCCTTAGGGCTTAAGCTCAGCGGATACAAAGATGATTTTATAGAAGGCCTTTTGCTTGGATTCGGATTAACGGGACTAGGATTTGGAGTGCTATATGTTTTTGATTTTTTGTTGGTAGAGCAGGTAAAGTTTTCACTAAACAATCACTTACTTTATGTTTTTGTTTTTGCTCTTGTAGCTCTAGGAGAAGAAATTGCTATAAGGGGCTTTATATTACAGAATCTTGCCAGCTCATTTAATAAGTATATAGCACTAGTTTTGTCCTCTTTTGCTTTTGTGTATATACGTGGTTGGAACAATATAGACTTTGGCATTGTAGCAGGAATACCTAGCCCTTGGGCAATTGTTTCACTTTTAAATCTTTTTCTGGTTGGCATTCTACTTGGACTCTATTGCTTTTATAAAAATAATTTATGGTTTCCAATTGGTGTGAACTTTAGCTGGAGTTATTTTAAGACACCAGTATGCGGTTTTAAGGAGTATGATTTTGGGACAAATGAGACAATAATCCGTCAAAATCTAAGGGTGAGCGATTTCGAAGGTTCGATACTATTCACTGTTTTAATTATCGCAGGTATTGTATTCGTACACAGACGATATAGTTCTAGCTCCTAAAACGTATAGCTAAATTAAACTCAAGTCCCTCGTTTTTTGTGTCAATATAGTTGGGTAAGTTTTGATATGGTTGAAACACTTAGCAGCACATTTTTAAATAACTTTGTTCTTATTTTTGTTGCGATTGACCCCTTTGCGCTGATTCCAATTTTTGCTGGTATTACACATGGCCTTCAAAAAAAAGAAATAAAAAGTATTTACCTTAGGGCCACATTTATATCTTTTTTGATTTTATTGTTTTTCTCTTTAGTCGGAGGCTCTTTGCTTGATCTAATGGGTGTCAATATTAATTCGTTTAAAATAATTGGAGGATTATTTTTGATTGTTGTTGCCTTTGAAATGGTGTTTGAAAAGCGTGATGAGAGAAGACAAAACCTGGCTGATACGGCAAAGGATGATATATCTGTGATCTCATTAGCGACGTTTCCGCTAGCGATACCTCTGATTGCTGGACCTGGTGCGATTACCATTACGATGCTTATTTCAGAAAAATCCGGGCCAGATATAATTAATCAGATTATCAATTTTATACCCATAACTTTCGCAATTATTTTAGCAGGAATATCAATGTGGTTATCGTCAAAGTTAGTAGAAAAATTAAGCATGTCCCTTTTAAATGTTATACAAAGGGTGTTTGGATTATTACTTGGTGCGCTTGCGATTGAATATGTTATCTCTGGTATAAAAAATACATTTGGTATAGGATGATGCGTTTTATTTTAATCACATTATTTTTATTCGAATTTTCAATTGCCCAGATAAACTGGTCAAATGTTTATGGTGACACACATATGGATGAAGGATGGTTTATAAGTAAGACAGATGATGGTGGATATATTTTGAGCGGAATGGAGTTTTATACTGCGGTAATAAAAAAGATTGATTCATCGGGAAATTTAATCTGGAGTAGAACATACGATAATCCTACCGAGACCGATGGTTATCCAGGAGATGATGTTATCAAAAGTGTACGCCAGACATCTGATGGTGGATATATAGCAACTGGTTATTTTGAAAATGAAAACTCCTGGAGCCGAGTATCTTGGATATTTAAGACAAATGAACTGGGAAATATTGTATGGTCACAAACCTATAAGAAGAATAATGCAACGGATACCTGGGCAGAGGATGTCATAGAAACTGACGATGGTGGTTTTATATTAACAGGAAACCAAAAAAATGATGGCAACAAGGCGCATGCGATGCTTCGAAAGTATGGCTCTGATGGTGAAATTATATGGCACAAAACCTATACCCGTTCAGCCTATAATGAGGGTCTGTCTCTAATCGAGACAAGCGACAACAGCATTGTGTTTGTTGGTTTTTCTGGAACCTCACACGGAGACTACAAGCATTTTATTGTTAAGACTGATGGTGAGGGAAACAGTCTATTCAAAAAGAGATTTGGGACCAACACACAGCAGTCACTTAATTCTGTGGTAGAGGC
>Ga0208765_1000179_pt1 | contig 40827 bp, 39 predicted proteins | sample ETNtaG_2_FD_185783 | JGI IMG/M metagenome (GOLD analysis project Ga0208765, IMG submission 185783) | Marine microbial and viral communities from oxygen minimum zone, Eastern Pacific Ocean - ETNP201406SV203 (SPAdes) (version 2) | ecosystem: Environmental > Aquatic > Marine > Oceanic ...
TCTGAATCATCAACTTTTCCTGAAAAGATATTTATAAATTGGCTCTCTTTTACTTTATGAGATCCAGGATAAAAGCCCAATTGACCATTCTTTTCCGACACATCACAAAAAGGAATCCATGCAGTAATAGTATTGGTTTCTTTAATAGGCCAATAAGCATGGTCTTGATGAGTATCAGTCTCCCTTCCTCCCGCTTCTTTGACTAAAGTTTGATCGTGCCAGACTCTCAACTTACTAACCCCTAATAAAGCAGAAGCAATTTCACCTAACCTTTGATCAAAGGTTAGTTCTCTTATGACAGGATAATCTTCCCACAAATTTTGGCACTGGATAAAAGATTGTTCATACTCGCTCTTATCCTTCAAAGACCTTAAATCATTTCGTTTTCTTTCCTTGATGGCATCTTTAAGGACTTCTCTGTAAAATTCCATTTCTGATAAGCTAAAAATATTGGGAACAGTCACGGAACCTTTTTCTTTAAATTTTTTTATTAAGTCTTTACGCATGCTCAGAAAACTAAAAATGGTTAAATATAAGAATAGTATAAAACTATTTCTATTATTCTGTGCATCTATAATTTCAACCGATGCGTTTTCAGAAACTATAGTTGATGCAAGTGATTCAAGAATTGAGATGCTTGCTGAGTCTAATTCAATGAAGCCAGGAGATGGGCTCCTTGTAGGGTTTAAATTTACTTTGAATCCAGGGTGGCATACTTATTGGGAAAACCCTGGAGATGCAGGAGAAGGAGCCTCAATAAAATGGAATTTACCGAATGACGTAGAGGCCTCGGAAATCTTATGGCCTGGACCTGAAAGAATCCCAGTTGAGCCTTTAATGACTTTTGGTTATGAAGATGAAGTAGTGCTGCTTACCAAAATATACACTTCGGAGACTGCAACTATTCCTGTAACTTTAAATGCTCAGGTTAGTTGGTACACCTGTAAAGAAATTTGTATACCTCAAGATGCTGAAGTTAATGTAAGTATAAATCCTGGAAATAAAACGCCTTCTACTTCGCACGACCTTCTATATAAAACATTAAAGGAAGTGCCTACGCCTCTTAAATCTGCATATAGGGTTCAAAAAATAGATGATAAATACATTCTTCAAGGTGTTCTTGAAGGTAATGATCACTATGAATCTATGTATTTCTTCCCGAAAGAGTACGGCTTGACTAATTACTCTAAGAATCAGACTTATGAACAAAACAATGATAGTTTCAGTCTTCAAATTGAAGCATCAGACGCAGAAATAAAGAAAGACTCTTTTCAAGGAGTCATATCAGTAAACAATAATTCTAAAACTAAATTCTTTGAAATTGACTACCCTCTGACGAAAAGTGATTCAAATGAATTCAACCTCTTAACATTAATTGTCTTCGCTTTCTTGGGCGGACTAATATTGAATGTAATGCCTTGTGTTTTCCCCATACTGTCAATAAAAATATTACGATTCATTGAACAGAGCGGGGATTCTCCTTCTAAAACTTTCCGCCAAGGGTTACTTTTCTCTTCCGGTGTAATCATAAGCTTTTTGGCTATAGCTTTACTACTGATTATCCTTAAATATGGAGGAGAAACCATAGGATGGGGCTATCAACTACAATCTCCCATTGTAGTTTCTTTGTTATTTTATTTATTCGTAATCTTAGGCTTCATTTTTATGAGCAATTTAGTTGTTGGAAGCAGTTTGGCAAAGCTAGGCCTTATATCATTTGGTAAAAATGATTCAGTAGAATCTTTTCTAACTGGAGTATTGGCTGTAATTGTGGCTTCCCCTTGTACAGCTCCTTTTATGGGGTCTGCAATCGGATTCGCTTTATTGCAACCCAGTTTTTATTCTATTCTAATTTTCTTAGGACTCGGCCTAGGATTCTCGTTGCCTTATCTAGCTTTAAGTGCCAAACCTTCTCTGCTTAACTTTCTTCCTAAACCTGGACAATGGATGGAAACCTTTAAGCAGTTCATGGCCTTCCCTATGTGGGCTTCAGCACTATGGCTTTTATGGGTCTTAAGCAGTCAGGTTAACAACCAAGAAGTTATCCAAGTCTTACTAGGCGCTCTGATGATCACCGCAAGCTTGTGGATTATGGGGAAAAACAATTCCAAGATAAATTGGATTAAATGGATAGTCCGCCTCCCTCTTTTATTTCTCTTTATCCTTTCTTTGTGGCTTATTCCTACTTCTTATGATGACCTAGACAAACCAAATCAGGAGCAATTAAATTATTCCCCAGAATTAATTAAAAACTTAAGAGAGACTGGTTCTATCGTGTTCCTAAATTTTACTGCAGACTGGTGTATAACTTGTAAAGTGAATGAAACGATAGCCTTGAAAACCACTAAAGTTCGTCAATTGCTAATAGATAAGAATATTGCCTACGTAGAGGCTGATTGGACAAGAAAAGATTCTGTCATTTCCTTAGCTTTAGAGCAATATGGCAGAACTGGGTTACCCCTTTATCTTTTGTTTCCTTCAAAGGGGGAACCTATAATCTTGCCTGAATTACTTACTGAAGATATATTATTGTCATACTTGAATGAGGTTAAGTGATATGAAAAAAATTGTATTAATTTTTCTATTTTTATTTACTCAAATATGCTTTAGTTTTGTGAGCATAGATTCTGAAGCTCCTAGTTTTGAGCTTACAGATACATATGACAATAAAGTATCGTTAGAGTCTTTCAGAGGAAAGAAAGTGGTTCTCGAATGGACCAATCATGGCTGCCCTTTTGTAGCAAAACATTACAAAACTAAGAATATGCAATCAACTCAAGAATTAGCTCAAAAAGAAGATGTAATCTGGTTAAGCATTATTTCTTCTGCTCCTGGAACTCAAGGATACGTAACTAAGGATGAAGCAAATGAATTAACAGCAACCCGAGAAGCCTCCCCTACACATGTTTTGCTAGATCCAACAGGAAAAGTAGGAATGTTATATAGCGCAAAAACAACACCTCACATGTACGTTATCGATGAAAAAGGCCTCCTTAAGTATCAAGGAGCAATTGATGATGCAGGGGGAAGAGGATTTATGTTTAAAGACCTATTGCAAGCCAATAATTACGTTAAAAACACAATAAAAGAGTTAATTCAGGGTAAGCAAGTGAAGAGCCCTGTGACTCAACCCTACGGGTGCTCAGTAAAATACGCCGGATAAAACTTTTATTCTGGAGCTTTAAACACAGATCCTAGTTTTTGACCTAAGGCCATATCACCAGAGAATTTAACTTTGCCTTGCATGAAAGCTCCCATGGCAGCTTGCTGATCTCCAGAAAACACTTTTTCCATTGTTTCTTCACTATCAAAGGTTAACGACAAACCAGGATTGTCGTGGTCCCCCTCTTCTACATTTAATGCCCCATCATTAATATCAACATAGAAGTTAGTTAAATTTTCAATATTAATTTGTATTGTAGCCTCAACACCTTTAGCACCGTCAGAGTCAAAAGCCGTCTCAAGGCCTGTTTTTAATTCTTCAAAAGTTGCCATAATTATTATTCCTATTGTTGTTTACTTCCTAATCTTCTCAAAATTAGTTGCAATAAACTAGGGAAAAGTAGTAATTAATTCTAGAATGTGTTCTTTATGGAAAAATTTGATTCTGATAGGTTTTCTCAACCAAGAGAAGACTTAAGTCGTAGCTCTAAAGAAGAATTCTCTACAGCAGTTAATAAACAAACAGGAAGAGTTTCAAAAAAACTTATTAAAGAAACTTCTTTTATTACACATGAACAAAAGAAGTCGTGGAATGAAGAAGGCTTCATGCTCTTAAAAGGGTTTTGTTCTGATAAATTTTGTGATGATTTGAACCAGGAAGTTATAAAAATAATTCACTCAATTATTAAAGAAGAAGATGCTTTTAGTCATGCTTATGCTGGAGAAGGTCATTTAGCCATTAGAGAAATGAAGCCAGGTAAGGACGTAAAAAGTATTGAAGATGAGATGTCTAAATTATTTAGAATTCACTCGAAAGGCATATTTAGAGATTTCATTTTCAGAGAAGACTTATTAGATATATTGGAAGACATACTAGGAAGTGACATAGACTGTTTTTTAAGTCAATTTATCTTCAAAAATCCAGGTGCCTGGGGCCAGCCATGGCATCAAGATTCTTCCTATTTTCCTTTCGATAGAGAGCCTCAAGTAGGAGTTTGGATTGCAACTAGTCAAGCTACCCTAGCGAATGGATGCTTAGTAGTACTTCCTAGATCTCATCTAGAGCCACTCCATGAACACTTGCCTGACGAAAGAGAAAATTCAAATTATGGTTATACGGAAATTAAAGACGTAGATTTCTCTAATGAAACCCCAATGCTTCTAGATAAAGGGGATGTGCTGATATTTCATAGTTTCCTAATGCACAAGTCATATGATAATACATCTACAGATAGAAGAACGGCCATGGTCTATCATTTTGCTGAGACGGGTACAAAATTTGGAGACCTTGATAGTGCTACAAATGAATGGATTTCCGTAAGAGGCAAAGGTCTAGAATGACTAGAATCCTAAAATTAATTGGCTATCTTCTTGTCTTTGTAGCTCTAATAGTTATCTATATTTTGATTTCTTCTAATGGGCTATTCGGTAAATTACCAGAAGACAATCAAGTAATTAGTTTGCCTAGACCTCAAATAGAAGACTCCAATAATAAGCAAATATTTTTTGGCGACTTACATGTTCATACTACATTTTCTCAAGATGCTTTCTTATTTAGCCTACCAATGTTGCAAGGAGAAGGAGTTCATCCTCCATCAGATGCATGTAATTTTGCAAGATATTGTTCTTCACTAGATTTTTTCTCCATTACAGACCATGCGGAGGGCATGACTCGACAAATGTGGGAGGATTCAGTCGATTCTATTAAAAGGTGTGACTCTATTTCTGATGATAAACAAAAGGACCTTGTGGCTTTCGTTGGATGGGAATGGACGCAAATGGGAGCAAGCCCTGAAAACCATTATGGACACAAGAATATTATTCTAAGAGACTTAGATAACTTACCAAAAAGACCTATAGGTGCAGGTTTAACTGGCTTGGATTTACTTATAAAAAACAACTTTACCCCCCTTCTTCCTTTAATAGCTGATTTTCCTCCAGAACAAATAGACTTTGATTTTCTTAAATACAGAAACACAACTTATTCTGAGCCCTTTTGTTCTGGGTCTGATAATGAAGACAATAAAGAATGTAAAGAGAAGGCTGGAAGCCCTAAAGAATTGTTTAAGCGATTAGATGAACTTCAATTAGAAGCCTTAGTAATACCTCATGGAACTGCTTGGGGTATTCATGCTCCAGCTAACTCTAATTTAAGTTCTCAGTTATTTAATGAGCAGCATGATCCTGAAAGACAAAGGTTAATAGAGGTTTACTCTGGGCATGGCAATTCAGAAATTTATAAAGATTTTAGTCATGCTAAGAAATTAAGTGACGGCTTGTTCGAATGCCCAGACCCAACTAATGAGTTTGAACCTTGCTGTTGGCGGGCAGGAGAGATAGTTAAACAGAGATGTAAAAAAGGGCAAGATTGTTCATCTGAAATACAAGAGATAAAAAAAGAATTTGCTAATAATGTGTCAGGACTACTTAGATTTGGATTAATTAAAGATACTTCTCCAGAAGACTGGAAGCAGTGTGGTCAGTTGAAGAACGAGTTCTTGCCTGCATACACATACAGGCCTGGCATGAGCGTTCAAGCTGCTTTGTCTTCTGAAGTGAAAGAAAAAGATGTCATCAATTCTTTTAAGATTGGTCTTATAGGTTCAACGGACAACCATAAAGCTAGAGCTGGGTCTGGGTATAAAGAATTTGCAAGGAAGTCCATGGGGGACTCTTGGGGTGCCAAAGATAATTTAACTTGGATACTGCCGCCTGAACGAGGGGCGTCTTTCTATTCTACTGGCGGTTTAGTAGGTGTCCATTCTCCTAAACTAGATAGAAATGATATTTATAATTCTCTTTATGAAAGAGAGGTGTATGCAACTTCTGGTGAAAGAATATTACTCTGGTTTAACCTATTGGATATAGAAGAAGGAATCATTCCAATGGGAAGAGAAATAATAAAATCTGAAAAGCCTCAATTTGAAGTTAAGGCTATAGGATCCTTTAAACAAAAACCAGGTTGTCCAGATTATGTTCATACAGCTATGAAAATCGATGAGATTTCCCGGTTATGTTTAAACGAATGTTACAACCCCAGTAATGAGAGAAATAAAATACAGAGAATTGAGATAGTAAAGATTGTCCCTACAACTGAACTAGATTCTATTTCAGAAAAAATACAAGATCCTTGGAAGGTATTTGATTGCAATGATAATGGAGAGGGTTGTGCATTTAGCTTTTCCGATGATGAATACGTTTTGAAGAATCAAAACTCTCTGTACTATGCTAGAGCTATACAAGAGGAAACTGATGCTGTTGGAGGAGATCCTCTAAGGTGTGAACTCAATGAAGACGGTGAATGCATAAAAATAAAACCTTGCTACTCCAGTGGTCCTAATTTTGATCCAAGCGATGACTGTCTAGCTCCCATTGGAGAAAGGGCTTGGTCTTCTCCTATTTTTTTAACACATCCAATGTCATTGCAATAGTGTTATGATGCCCTCCGTGAAGCAAGAAAAACTACATGGATTTTAGCGGTAGTCATATTCTTTCCATAGATCAATTCAGTCGTTCAGACGTCGAAAAATTATTCTCTATTGCCGATAGCCTAGAGCCATATTCTTCAAAAAGTAAAGTTACTAGAGTACTTGAAGGAGCTATTTTAGGTAATATGTTCTTTGAACCAAGCACAAGGACAAGAATTAGCTTTGGAGCTTCTTTTAACTTGCTCGGCGGAAATGTAAGGGAAATAACAGAGGTAAGTTCTTCCTCTCTTGCTAAAGGAGAATCGTTGGTTGATACGGCTAAAGTATTAAGCGGATATAGCGACATAATAGTTATGAGACACCCTGAGGAAGGTTCTGTTCAGGAATTTGCTGAAGCAAGCAGAGTCCCAGTTATCAATGGAGGAGATGGAGCAAACGAGCATCCCTCTCAAGCATTACTCGACCTATACACTATAGAAAAAGAGCTATCTCAAAATAGTAAAACCATTGATGGGTTAAGAATAGCCTTGGTGGGAGACCTTAAATTTGGCAGGGCTGTGCATTCTCTTTGTAAAATCCTATCGCTATATTCAGAGGTTACAATAAATCTGATCTCTCCTAGAGAATTAAAGCTTCCTCCCACTTTACTCAAGCAATTAGCTGGTTCAAATATTAAGATAAATGAAACAGAAAACTTAGAAGAAGGTATTTCTGAAGTGGATATAATTTATGTAACTAGGATTCAAGAAGAGAGATTTAAAAATAAAAAAGATGCAAAAAAATACAAAGGCCTGATGACCTTAAACCAATCTATTTATACAGAACATTGCGAACCTAATACTGTCATTATGCACCCTCTTCCAAGAGATTCTAGAAGCGATGCAAATGAGCTTGATTCGGACTTGTATGAAAACCCTAACCTTGCCATATTTAGACAAGCTGATAACGGCGTAGTTATAAGAATGGCTTTATTCGCTTTAGTCCTAGGAGTAGAGAACCAAATAGATAACAGTTCTAAACCCGTAAACTGGACTATTAATCGTGAGCTGTGAACAAATTAAGAGATGTGTTTTTTTATAATATTAATAATAACTGAGTACTGATATGGAAGATAAAAATATAAAACAAAAAGAATTCTGGTCTGGTAAAGGTGGAGATTATTGGGTTGTGAAGCAAAATGAAATGGACATCATGCTTAATCCTTTAGGTAATCAAGCCCTTACAAAGCTGAACTTATCAAACGACGCTAAAGTTTTAGATATTGGGTGTGGATGTGGAGCAACAACTTTATCAATTGCTAAGATGGTTTCTCATGGAGAAGTAACTGGAGTCGATATATCTGTCCCCATGTTGCAACAAGCAAAAACCTTAGCAAAGAATAAGAATATAAATAATATTGAATTTAAAGTCACAGATGTACAAGTCGATGAGATGCCAACTAATAATTATGATTTTGCATTTTCAAGATTTGGAGTTATGTTCTTTGAAGACCCATTACAAGCCTTTAGAAATATTTCTCAATCAATAAAAGAAAATGGAATGCTTAGCTTCGTCTGCTGGCAAGAACCCTCTCTAAACCCTTGGCAAAGCTTGTCTATTCAGGTTATTAAGAGTTATCTAGAAATTCCTACACCCCCATTAAGAAGTCCTGGTCCTTTTGCGTTCCAAGAAAAAGAATACGTGCATGAAATTCTTGAAAAGTCAGGGTTTTCAAATATTAAAATAGAAGATAATCAACAAGATATAACTATGTTTTCAGGGAAATCATTAAAAGATGCTTCTGAAGATTATTTAGCAATTAATCCTGTAGTAACCGAAATGCTTAAAGATTCTCCTGAAAGTCTTAGAAGTGAAATCATAACATCTCTAATGGATGTCTTTTCGGAATACCATAAGGATAACGGGTTACTGTTCCCAAGCGCTACCTGGCTAGTAACAGCAAACAAATAGACCCTTCTAAAGAATTTATCCGAACTTACAAAAAGTTAGTTTATTTCCGTCTAAATCTCTTACGTATGCTCCATAAAAAGTAGGGACTCTTTGCCCGGGCTCACCCTCATCAGTGGCTCCTAGTTCAATGGCTTTATTGTAAAGCGCATCTACGTCTTCTTCGGTTTCTAGTGTTATGCCAACCATACTCCCGTTACCTATAGATGCCTGTTCCCCGTCATAAGGAACAAATACAGCAAAGTTAGTATCATCCCCTGGTATCGTCCAAAAAAAACTTCTTTCATTTGGACCAAAACTAGTTACACCTAATTCAGAAAAAAGAGCATCGTAAAATCCTTTTGCTCTATTCAAGTCATTAGTTCCAACTGTTACGTATTTAGCTATTTTTCCTTTCATCTTTTCTCCTTATCATTTAACTATTACTTATCTCTGACCTTTTCTTAAAATCAAGTACGGTCGCGTTAATACAATATCTTGGTAAGCCGTCGGGGCCATCTGGAAATACATGACCAAGATGTATATCGGAACTTGCAGAGCGTATCTCTATTCTTTTCATACCGTAACTATTATCAGTCTTCTTGTAAACCGATCCATCTACCGGTTTAGTAAAAGATAACCAACCTGTTCTCGAATTAAATCTGTCTCTAGTATCAAAAAGATGAGCCCCGCTGAGTTTGTCTACAAAAACTCCATCAGGAGTATTCTTAAAGATTTGGTATTCTTTGCAAAACCTTGTGTCAGTGCCTTCATCAAAAGCAACCTTATAAGCTTCTGATTGTCCAAGTTTAAATAAGCCTAGAGCCTTATAAAACTCTCGAGGAGACATATACCCTTGATGCCCAAAGACTTCTTTTCCATTTTCTAAGAATAATAGAGTGGGAGTTGCCCAAGTTGGTGTTTCTATTCTAAGTCCATCCAATTGAACGGCTAGTCTAAAAATAATAGGGATGCTCCCTTGGTAATTCTCTACAACTAAAGATTTAAACTTCTCGCAATAAGGGCAATAGCCTTTCGGTTCTATAACTAGTATTTTCTTTCCTTTTAAGAGTTCGATGTTATCTTTCTTAACTAAAACATCCTCCCTATTAAACTTAATTCCAGTTGAGTGATCAGGACAGTAACCGTTAGGGTTCTTTGCTATGTAATCTTGATGATAATTTTCAGCAATAAAAAACTCTTCCAGTGGTTTTACCAAGGTAGCTATTTGGCCATAACCTGATCCCGATAATAATTGCTGGTATTCAGAGATAATTCTTTTAGCAATGTCTCTTTGATCATTGTTTGTGTATAAAACTATCGACCTATATTGAGTACCTAAGTCATTTCCTTGCCTGTTTATTTGTGTAGGATCATGAGATTCAAAATAATGTCTTAAAAGCTTGTCAGTTGGAATAACATTTTTGTTGTAAGTTACCTCAACAACTTCTGCATGATTATTCTGATTGAATTTATTAACAAGCTTAGTTATTTCTCTATAAGAAGGAATTACGCCGTATCCGTCTGCATAACCAGAAACTGCATCTAAAACTCCAGGCAATGCTTCGTAACCTTTTTCGGCTCCCCAAAAACATCCAGACCCTAAAACAATCTTATCTAAATGCGAGGTGGACTGATTACTTTCCGAAGCTAAACAAAAACTGATAAAAATGAGCGCTAAGAGAGAGAAACCTTTCATTCTTTAAATTTAAAAGCCCCAATTATTCAACATTAACCATGAAATAGAAATCTTAAGAGCCCAGATTGATTGGATTGTTAAAACCAGAACAGTGCCTATAGCCCCTAACATTCTAAATACGCTCTCTGCTCCAGGTCTTGTTATGCCATAAGCGTGTGAGATTCTAGAAGCTAGAAAAATATCTCCTAAAACTCCAGTAGCTAAGTTGGGTATTTGAGCTACTACCTCTAATAAAGCAGAAAGAATTAAAAAGAAACCAACATTTTCGAGTAAATTTCCATGGGCTCTAGTTATTTGAAGTAACTCAAAACTATCTCCTACACCAATAGTTATATTTTCATCAGCGGAATGCCTCTTCTGTCCAGTCTTAATTCCTAAAAATAAAGCCAAGAGCGACAAGGCGCCTGCGTAAAATAAAGTGATCATAATCTTTTATATATTTGTAAAACAATTAGTCTATTATTGTAGATTAGTTAGTAAAATTAAAGAAAATTGATGAAAATCTTATTAACCTTGTTGGTTTTAATCCCATTATCAGGTTGTGCTGTAGCAAGCCTTGCTGGAACTGTTGTATCAACAACAGCAAAAGTAATAGAAGTTCCCTTTAAAGCTATTGGTAAAGTGATAGAAAGTAATGATGATAGTGAAGAAGAAGAACAGGAAGATCAAGAGTAAATAGGGTCTAAACTATTCAAATCTAAATCCTGTGTATGTATAAATACAAGTCTTGTATTTGTTTCATAGCTTGAAATACTAAAATTACATTCACTCTTATTCATTTGCAGAAGCCAGGTCTTCCCTCCTTCATCACGGATCCACCCTTTAGCTCTCTCAATAGATGAATTCTTTATTAGATACCTCTCAAGACGATTCCTGTTAATGACCTTGTCTGTAGAAAGAACTGAAGACTGAAAAGTTGAATGCTGATCAAGCTCTTGTTCAGTAAAGCAATTTACTGGGGTTATTTCTTCGAATATTAAATCCCAATAACTTTTAACCTCCTTTTCGGTTATGTAATCTGCATTCAATCTTGAAAGAATTTCTTTATCTTTATCTTGAAACCTGTTTAGTAAAATCTGATCTGCTTGTTCAATTTGCGCTCTAACTGTTTTACTAACAAATTTATCTGACAGCAAATTTATTAAACTTTCTCCTTGAACGACACTAAGAATGCCTGAAAGGCTATAGCCTGGCCAAGTAAGCCCATAGTTTGCTAATTTGATAGGTAAGGCAACACCGCTAGCTTCAATTACAACTGCCTCAACATCTTTTTCTTTCATTTGCTCTAGAGAAGATCCAAGATCTTCATTCAAGTTACAACAAACACAGCCATTAGTTAATGAAAGAGTCAATGAATCTTTGTTCTCGATGAGTTTTGCATCTACTTGTAGATCGCCAAAGTCATTTACCAACACACCAATTGGATTTTTAGCTTCTCTCAGTAATTGGTTTATGAGAGTTGTCTTTCCAGAACCTAAATAACCTGAAATTATTGTTAGAGGAATCATTTCTTGTTAATAGGGAAAACTTTACCTTCAAAAACAGTAGCTATTATTTCTATGTCTTTAATTTCCATAGGGTCTATTTCTAAAGGATCTTTGTTTAGTACAGTAAAATCAGCTTTTTTTCCTGCCCTTACAGTTCCTATCTCATGATCTAAACCTAATATTCTTGCCGCATTAATAGTTATTGCCTCTAACCCTTGTTGAGGGGTTATTCGCTCTTCAGGCGACATTACATTGCCTTTCTCATTAACTCTATTTACTGCGACCCACATACTCATTAATGGTTGCGCAGGAGCCATTGTGAAATCTGAATGCAAGCCAGTAGTAACTCCTTCTCTAAAACAGGAACCTATTCTTGACATAGATGAAGCTCTTTCTGACCCGACAGTATGATTTGCATACAGATCAGACAATTCATGCACGTAGTATGCGTTAGCAGAAACGTTCGCCCCGAGTTTTGATAATCTATACACTTGCTCTGGGGTAGATAGCCCGAAATGTTCCAAAGTAAACCCATGATTGAAACGCGGTTTCTCGAACTGGAGTTTTTCTAAGGTGTCTAGAGCTAGTTCAAGGCCTAAATCACCAGTTACATGAACATGTATAGCGTATCCTTGATTCCAGTATATTCGAGCTACTTCCTCAAATTGCTCCGGAGTGCTTAACCATTCGCCTTCATGCCCATCTATATAACCAGGCTCCATTAGTTGAGCAACCTGAGCGAAGAAAGCTCCATCAGTAAATAATTTAACTCTCTTTCTAAAATTAAGTTTATGAGTATTTCTTTCTGGTAACTTTGCAATTAACTTTTCTGCCTCAAGGTTAGATCCTCCTGCATATTGAATTAAAGCTGTAGCATGCGCTATAAGCTCAACACGAAAAGGATTATCTTCGTTCTCATATAGCTCTAATTGAGTATCAAATTCATTATCAAAATTGAAAAGGCCTACTGCCATGTCTGCTATGGTTGTTTGACCTCCAAAGTGGACAACTTCTTTAAGTTTAAGTAACCCTTCTTTGAATATTTCAGGGTCTAGAATATATGGGTTTAATTTTTGTACAGCGTAACCCAGACCTAGCTCAAAGAATCTACCTCTTTCAAAATCTATCTGACTAGCGCCCTTTACATCATCTTCAGTAATGCCTAAGTAATCTAAAGCCCCATCGTTCATGCACAATTCATGGAATGATCTATTCCAAACCACTATTGGTTTATTTGATTCTATTTTATTTAAACGAGACCTAGACATAGGTCCGTGCCATAAATCATGATGACCCCAAGTTATGAAAATATCTTTATGAGTCGGATTAGTTAATGCTTCTTTTAACCTTTTATCATAATCTTCTGGTGAGGTTGTTGCCGGTGTGTCTCCCCAAGGAAATCTCCATTCCATTGCCGTAATAAAGAAAGTAGGAAGCAAAACAGCTGCCATCGAAGGATGTAAGTGGGGATCTATTAAGCCAGGAACGATAATTGAATCTTTAAACTGCTCGTCTATCTCGTAATCATTATTTTCCAGCCAAGGTTTCATGGAATCTACAGAACCAGTTTCAAGAATAAGGCCATCCCTAACTGCGACAGCGTCCGCACGCGGAAGAGATGGGTTCATCGTTATGATAGATTTAGCTTTATAGACTTTTATCATTGTTAGATAAGAATAACATAAGAAGAAATAATTTAGAGAGATGGTAGACACGAGTGGACTCGAACCACCGACCCCCACCATGTCAAGGTGGTGCTCTAACCAGACTGAGCTACGTGTCTACAAATAAGAAAAAGATTATATAGAATAGATTTAGTTTTAAAAAAAAATTTACTCCATATTTTACTTGTAAATGATGAAACACTGTAAAGTAGAATAATCAAACTAAATGGAGAAATTATGAAACAACTTTTTTTATCAACTATTCTTTTATTATCATTTTCAGTAAATGCCTCAACTATAGCTCTTTTTAAATGTCAGCTTTTAGATGGGAAAAAAATTGAAGAGGTAAAAGCTATAAACTCTGAATGGGTTAAAGCTGTTAATAAAATTAATGAAAATAAAGTAACTAGCCAAGTACTAGAAGCAGTTGTATCACCGAAGATGCAAACCTATATGTACATTGACACTTATGAAGATACTGTTCACTGGGGTCAAATTAGAAATGAAATAAAGAATGGTGCGATTGAGGAATTTACTGAGCAATTTGATGAGGTTTCTAAATGTACTTCTGTAAGCTTGTATGATGCTGAAACAAGTTAGAAAGAATATTATTTCTTATTTTTAGTAATCCTTGCTTGTTTAAGTAACTATAAAGCATCACAAACTGTAAAAAAGGCGCCTAAAGCGCCTTTTTTTATTTCACTTACTTCGTCATTGATGTGTAAGCTCGATCTACAAACATTTTTGAGGCTGGCATCCCTGTTCCTGCATCAAAAGGACTAGAAGGAAATAGATCTGAGGCTGGATCTAATTCTAGAACTTCTTCAAGGGTCATTTCTTTTTCAACCAATTTTAATAACCTGTCTCTAACAGTTTCGAGCTTACTAACATAACTTTCTATATCTGCTTTCGTTGACACTTCTCCGTGACCCGGAACAACTATGGTCTGATCATCAATAATATCCATTACTTTTCTTATAGATGAGATCATTCCTTCTAAAGTTCCTCCATTTCCTGCATCAATGAAAGGTAGTCCAGTTAAATTTGCCACATCTCCCATGTGAATTACGTTTGATTCTTCAAAGTAGATAAAGCTATCTCCCGTAGTGTGAGCTGGGCCAAAATGCATAATATTTATAGTGTGACCATTTAAATTTAATGACATTTCATCCTTATAAGTCGTGCTTGGTATAGCAAGAGTTTCATAAGGCTGTTGGGGCCAAACTACTCCGACCATATTTATATCAGTACCATTCTTAAAGTAATCTATAGAATTCTCATGAGCAATAATATCTGCACCCATTGGGCCAAAGGCTCTATTTCCCTCCGCATGATCAAAATGGAAATGTGTATTTATAACGTAATCGACAGAATTTCCTCCTAAAGTTCTTATTTCAGAAAGAATAGTGTCAAAAACTTCCGGAAATTGACTATCTACAATTAGCACACCGTCATCACCCACTGAAACAAGAATGTTTCCTCCATAGCCAAAAATAACACTTAATCCGTCTTTCAGGTTTTGGGTATATAGAATCGAAGGATCAAAGCCTAACCACTGGAATCTCTCTAGAACATAATTCTGATCATCGCTATAGGCATTCATCTCTGGCAATCCACCTTTACCTTCATTGGTGCAAGAAACCAATAAAAAACAAACACAAACTAGTAATAAATTTCTTTTCATAAAACTCTCCTTCTTCACAGAATACATCAACTTTATTTATTCTTGTTTATTTTACATTTATATTTAAGATTAGATTACAAATTAATATAAAGAGTGATTTTATGCTAAATCTGTTATTAAAACTCCCTGGGTGGCTTTTATTGTTGCTTTCAGGAAAAAAACAAAAAGTTTTGGGTGAAAGAAAATTAAATCCTGCTTTCCAATTTATTGCCTCTGCTTCTGAGAGACTCAACATCGATGTAGGCTCACTAACTCCTGAAGATTTTAGGCAATCTTATGAAGCACAGAACGATATAGATAAGAAATTATCTAAAAAAATAATAACAAAAGATCATTACCTAAAGACTGACGGCCCAGAAATTCTTCTAAGAGAATATACCAACTCGAACGTCCCAGAAGGCTGTCCAGCTTTATTGTATTTTCATGGAGGAGGATGGGTTATAGGTAATGTAGAAACACACAACAAAGTATGTGCTGATCTGTGCGAGCAACTAAACATGAAAATATTTTCATTAGACTATCGACTTTCTCCCGAGTATAAATTTCCCGCCCCTCTTGATGACTGCTTAAATGCTTATGAATGGCTATTAAATAACGCTTCTAAATTATCGATAAACATGGAAAACCTTTCGGTTGGCGGAGATAGTGCTGGTGGAAATTTATCTGCAGCCGTTAGTCTTGTAAGAAAAAAAGAAGGGGCATCTCTACCTAAAGCACAATTACTAATCTACCCAGTTACTGATTTAAGATTTTTAACAAAATCTATTCAAGAAGAGTGCGCTGAAGGCTTCTTACTTACTAAAGAAATAATGGAATGGTTTGCGGGTCATTATCTTAATTCTGAATCAGAAATAAATGATTACAGAGCTTCACCTTTATTAGCAGAGTCGCTAGAAGGCCTGCCAGCAACTGTCCTGGTAACTGCAGGTTTTGATCCATTGAGGGATGAAGGGTTGGCATTTTCAGACAAGCTTAAAGAATCAGGTGTTGAAGTAATATACAAAGAATATCCTTCCTATATTCATGGCTTTTTTAACATGCCTCAAGTTCCTGGTGTAGCTAAGGATATAAGAGAGATAGCTAGCATGTTTTCTTCTCTTATATAGTAAAAAGGCCCTCTTTAAGGGCCTTAATACATTCAAAGACTCTTTAATCTCTAGTTACAACTACTTCAGAGCTTTGTCCTCCTCCATATTTACCGAGTTCTTCTCTCGCAACAGTCCTTCTATGAACTTCGTCAGGACCATCAGCGATTCTCAAAGTTCTCATATGAGCATACATACTAGCTAATGGAAAATCTTGACTTACACCTCCACCGCCATGCATCTGAATAGCTCTATCTACAAGCCTACAAGCAACTATAGGAACATGAACTTTTATTTGTGCTATTTCGCTCCTAGCAACCTTATTCCCTACTGTATCCATCAGCTGAGCGGCATTTAGAGTAAGTAGCCTCGAAGTTTCAATATCTATTCGACTTTCAGCTATATAATCATAATTTGCTCCAAGACTAGAAATTTTCTTACCGAACGCAATTCTCTCTTCAGACCTTTTGCACATTAATTCTAAAGCTCTTTCCATAACTCCTATTGTTCTCATGCAATGGTGAATCCTGCCCGGCCCTAGTCTTCCTTGCGCAATCTCAAAACCTCTCCCTTCACCCAAAAGTAGGTTTTCTTTAGGTACTCTTACATCTTTGAAAGATACTCTTCCATGACCATGAGGAGCGTCATCATAACCAAATACATGCATCATTTTCTCTATTTTTATTCCCGGAGCATCCATTGGAACAATTATCTGAGACTGGCGCTGGTGCTTAGGGTTTTCTGGGTTAGTCATACACATAAAAATTAAGACTTTGCATCTCGGATCTCCCGCCCCCGAAGTCCACCACTTTTCTCCATTAATAACATACTCGTCACCATCTAGAACAGCACTAGTGCATATATTAGTGGCATCTGAGGAAGCTACGGCAGGCTCAGTCATAGCGAAAGCTGATCGGATTTCACCATTTAAAAGTGGCTTTAGCCAAGTCTCTTGCTGCTCTTCATTTGCGTATCTGGCTAATACTTCCATATTCCCAGTATCAGGAGCAGAACAGTTGAATACCTCAGAAGCAATACCTGACCTGCCCATCAATTCAGCTAAAGGAGCATAGTCAAGATTGCTCATGTTCTCACCCAATGGGTTTTCGGGTAAGAATAGATTCCAAAGACCTTCTGCTTTTGCTATTTCCTTTGTATCTTCAATAATTTGCGGTACTTGCCACCTATCACCTTGTTCGGTAAATTCAGCCATTTGTTGAGCATAAATTTCTTCAGCAGCGTATATATGGTCTTCTAAAAACTTTGTAATTCTTAATTGAAGCTCCTTCGACCTTTCTGAAAACTCAAATCCCATCTAACTTCTCCTTATAATTGGTATATATTACTGTTATTATTTAATATAAGTTATATTTATATCTACACTTATCTAAGTATAGATCATAGTGACATCTATCAAGTTAGTCCAGATTGATATTTATCATTTATATACCAAAACTACGAACAGAATTAGTTACTACAATATATGAACTTAAAACAAACTGATCTAAACTTATTCAAAGCCTTTGACGTTATCTACACTGAAAAGAATCTAACCAAAGCCGGTCAGATCTTAGGAATAACGCAACCTGCAGTTAGCAACGCATTATCTAGACTTAGAGAGATGTTTAATGATGAACTCTTTATAAGGTCTTCAAAAGGCATGCTACCTACTCCAGTTGCCCAAGATATTATTGGAGATGTAAGGGAAGCATTAGGGTTGATGAATAAAACAATTTCTCAGACAGACTCTTTTGAGCCAGCTACTTCTGAGGTTACCTTCAAGATATCCATTGGAGATAGCTCAGAATATAGACTTTTACCAATACTGCTTAAGGAGTTAGCGAAAGATGCTCCTAATATAGCTGTTGAAAGTTTCCTAATACCCAGAAAAGAAACGCCAAAAGAACTATCAGCAGGAAATGTAGACTTCTGCATAGACCCTCCTGTACATACTGAATCTTTTCTAAGGCATCAAAAGATTTACGAAGATGATTACGTGCTTATTGCAAGAAAAGGACATCCTGTAATGAAAAAGAAAAAATTAAACATGGATGACTACTTATCTCTTGCTCATATGCACGTTTCAAATAGAAAATCTGGCATTGGACTAGTTGATATGGCTTTAAATAGATTAGGTCATTCTAGAAAAATTTCCCTTAGGTCTCAGAATTTCTTAGTTGCCCCTTTTGTTGTCGAGAGATCTGATCTAGTTATTACTACAACTAGAGGTTTTGCTAAACATAGAGGGTTAGAAGTAATGGAACTACCCTTTAAGATTGACCCTATTGTTTTACACCTATATTGGCACGAATCTAAAGATTCTGACCCTTCTAATGAATGGATGAGAAAGTTAATGCTTAAAACCTACGGATTACTTCAAAAAGATTAGTTTGGTGCGGATGAGAGGACTCGAACCTCCACACCTTTCGGCACCAGAACCTAAATCTGGCGTGTCTACCAATTCCACCACATCCGCAATTGGTGAGCATTATAAGCATCTAGTCTATTGATGTCTCTTGATATTCAATATTTGAAATTTCTATCTCTAAAGCAACAATCTTTTTGTTAATAGAGAGTATTGATTGGTTTACTTGTGTTCTATAGAGGTCTAACGATTTACTGGCTTCTTCAAGATCCTTTATTCTATCTTCAACTAATTCATCAGATGCATCTGGTTCAAAAGCATCAAATTTAGACTTAAACCTTTCTTGTATTTTATCGAGTTTAGCTAACTCTAAGGTTAGAGCTCTTTGTTTGGCAGCTAGGGTCTTATTATCTTTATTTGTTTGTTCTAAATCCTCTCGAATTTCTTCTATTGAGTTTAGATTGGTAGATATGCTCTTTCTATTCTTTTTATTACTTAAATCCCATAATTTTCTTATTTCTTTATTTATAAATTTTAGATCTAGTTCATTCGATTCAACTAACTTAGAAACTGCATCTGACTGAGCCTCAATAGACTCTTCTATGAGACTTATCCTTTCTACAAAACTCAGTCCTGCTTGTTGTTGATTGCCTGAAGTATTAAAGAACCAGAGACCTAAGACTATTAAACCTACAGTATTAATCAGTAGTAGGGTTGTGGAAAAGAGCATTGTCCCGCCCTTAACTCTTCTTTTTTTTCTATTTGATACCCCTTCTGATCTTATTGGTTTTATATCTTGATTATTTTGTCCTTTAGATTTATTCATGTTATGTCTATTTTAGTCTTTCATTCTATTTGATCGTAGATACAATAGAAGTTTATTTTAAAGAGTTAAACAATAAACCTAAAGTAATAGGAAAATAATAGAGGAAAGATATGAATTTTGAATTTTCTGCCGATCAAATGCAATTAAAAGATATTGCTAGGAAATTTCTAGAGAAAGAAGAGTCTGTTAAAAGAGCAAGAAACGTACTGGAAGGAGATAGTCCCTTTGATGAAGAATTATGGAAACAAATTGCTGAAATGGGCTTTACTGCCACTGCTATCCCTGAAGAATTTGGAGGCTTAGGACTAGGATACCTAGAATTGTGCGTTATAGCAGAAGAACTTGGTAGAAGCTTAGCCCCTACTCCTTTTTCTTCTAGTGTCTACCTTGCATCGGAAGCAATTCTACAATTTGGGTCTGATTCAACAAAACAAAATTACTTACCTTCTATAGCTAGCGCAGAAAAAATAGGTGCTTTTGCTCATTCTGAAGCTAACACTGCCCCGACTGAAGAAAATATTAGTTGTGAATATAAAGATGGATCGATAAATGGATCAAAAATTGCAGTAGCAGATGGAGATATAGCTGATTTCTTTATAGTAACTGCAAGAACAAATGATGAAATAGGATTATTCGTTGTAAATTCTCAATCTAAAGGAATAGAAATAAAAAGTCAGTCCACTCTTGACCCTTCGAGGTCTCATGCTTCAATTTCATTTAAGAATGTTGAAGCAGAAGCTTTAGATTCAGGTTGGTCAAACGTCCAAACTCTTTTAGACAGGGCAGCAGTTCTTTTCTCTTTTGAACAGCTTGGTGGTGCCGAAGCTTGCATGGATATGGCAAAAGAGTATGCGATGGGAAGGTATGCATTTGGAAGGTCTATAGCTTCTTTCCAGGCTATAAAACATAAACTTGCCGATATGTATATTGCCGTGGAATTGGCTAGATCTAATTGTTATTACGGTGCTTGGGCACTTAGCACAAATGCTCCTGAGTTAGCTACGGCAGCAGCGACTTGCAGGGTAAGCGCTAGCCAGGCTTACCATGAATGTTCTAAAGAAAATATACAAACTCATGGAGGCATGGGTTTTACTTGGGAATTTGATTGTCATCTTTATTACAGAAGATGCAGGCAATTAGCAGCAAACATTGGCAGTCAATCAGTTTGGAAAGATAAACTTATAAGCTCTTTAGAAAGGGCTAATCAATTATAGGAGAAGATTATGGACTTTAACGATACTCCAGAAGAAGCTAATTTTAGAAAAGAAGCCTACGACTGGCTAAAAGCTAATGCTCCTTTAAAAGAGGGTCCAAAAGATGGTTGGAGGACAGCTTCTGAAGAAGAAGGCTTAAAAGAAGTAAAAGTTTGGCAGAAGAAGTTGCACGAAGCTGGTTGGGCTTGCATGCACTGGCCAAAGGCTTATGGGGGAAGAGAGTCAACACCCATTGAAAGAGTTATTTGGGGACAAGAAGTATCCAAATTTAAAGTTCCAGGAGGATACCTGGAAATAGGCCAAGGCATGGCTGGGCCCGTCATGATGATGTATGCAACAGAAGAACAAAAAGAGAGATACCTTCCTCCAATGGCTAAAGGAGAAGAAATATGGTGTCAGCTTTTTAGTGAGCCAGGAGCAGGTTCTGATTTAGCAGGCTTAAAAACTAAATCTGTTCAGGAAGGAGATACATGGACAATAAACGGACAAAAAATATGGACTTCAGGCGCTCACTTTAGTGATTACGGCATTCTAGTTACCAGAAGCGACCCCAATGCACCTAAACATAAAGGTTTAACTTATTTCTTTTTAGATATGAAGTCTCCAGGAGTTGAGGTTAGGCCTATTAAACAGATATCAGGTGGAGCTAACTTTAATGAAGTCTATTTTACAGATGTGAAAATTCCTGATAGCCAAAGACTAGGAGCAGTTGGTGACGGCTGGAAGGTATCTTTAACCACGCTTATGAATGAAAGATTGGCAGTAGGAGATGCTTCTGGACCAGATTTCCAAGAAGCCTTCACTTTAGCTAGAGGACAAGACTTAAATGGAAAGTTAGCTATAGAGAATGATTCAGTTAGAGAAAAACTAGCAGACTGGTATTGCCAACAAAGTGGATTGAAATTCGCAAAATATAGGAATATATCAGCTTTATCCAGAGGAGAAACTCCTGGACCGCAATCTTCTATTACGAAAGTAGTAAGTGGAAACAAACTTCAAGAAATTGCTAACTTTGGTATGGATCTATTAGATTCTGGCGGTATCGTTAGGTCTGATGAGAAGGATGCAGATCAATCTATGTACCAAATGGGATTTTATGGAGCAGCCGGTATAAGAATTGCAGGAGGAACTGATGAAATCCTCAAAAATATAATCTCGGAACAAGTCCTAGGAATGCCTCAAGACATGAGAGCAGATAAAGGCATCCCTTTCAACGAAATTCCATCAGGAAATAAATAACAATATCTCGAAAACTCCATCAGCGAACTCATTTTTAAATACTGAGTTTGCTGATATTTCGTGGAAAGGAAATCAGCCTTTTTCTAATAAATACGATGATCTATATTCTTCTATAAAAGGAGCTGAAGAAGAGGCAAAACATGTTTTTATTTCTGGCAACTCATTAACAGAGAGATGGAAAGATAATGATAAGAATTCAACGTTTAATATTGGAGAGCTTGGTTTTGGTGCTGGAATTAATTTTCTTGTAACTTGCAAGAAGTGGTTAGATTTAGATAACAAAAATAAGACCCTTAATTACGTAGCCTTTGATAAATCTATCTTAAATATCGAAGATACAAAGAGAGTCTTCAAACTTTATCCGAATCTTAAGAAGGTTTCTGAAGACTTCTTAAAGGTTTTCCCATTAAACGTTAAAGGCACTCAAAGGATTCATCTAATGGACGGAAGAATTTCCTTAACTCTAATTCTTGGAGAAATTGAAGAGACCATTAGTAGCCTTAATAACAACAACCTTATTGATGCTTGGTACCTTGATGGGTTTTCTCCTAATAAAAACCCAGAAATGTGGACAGAAGATATTCTTAGACTGGTCAATAAATTCAGTCATCAAGAAACAACCTTTTCGACATACACATCGGCAAGATTAGTTAAAGACAATCTTAAGAACAGTGGTTTTGAAGTTCATAAATCTCAAGGATTTGGTAACAAAAGACATATGCTTATTGGTACATCGGGTACTGTTCAGAAGAAAGAGAGAGAGTCAACTAAGAAGATAGCTATTATAGGTGCAGGCATTGCAGGATGCTGTCTCGCATATAAACTGGCAAAAAGAGGTCATACAGTTGATATATATGATAAATCTAATAGCGCTTCTACTGGTGCTACAGGGAACAAAATATTAGTAACCTATCCAAGATTATCTGCTCATGATTCTAGTTATGCTAGATTCTGCCTTCACTCATTCTTATATGCTTCTAGATTTTATGATCAACTCAAAACTTCTGCTTGGATAAAGTCTGGTGTATTTTTAATGAGCCACGATAGTGCTTCAAAAAAAAGAGAGACTTCCTTGCTGTCTGCAAGACAAGATAATCTTATCTTCGAACAATTTGATAGCCACGAAATAAGCTCTAAAGCAGGTATCAAATTAAATAATGGAGGCCTCTTCTTTCCTCATGGAGGCTATATTTTATCAGAAGAGATCTGTAAAGATTTATTAGAGCACCAAAAAATAAATCAAATCTTTTCTACAAAAATAACAAAGGTAAAAGTAACAAAGGAAAACAAGACCTTGATTACGGTTAACTCTAAAGACCATGAGTACACCCATGTATGTATATGCTCTGGCGCTGAATCTACAGACTTAATTCAAATAAATGGGGTAAATCCTAAAAGAGGCCAGGTAAGCTACATTGAATCTTCTAGTGAATATAAAGATCTAAACTTTCCAGTTTGTGCCAGTGGTTATCTATCTCCTTTAATCGAAGATATACACGTATTAGGTTCTTCGTACAGCAATAACAAAAGCGAAGAAGTTATTGAAGAGGAGCATTTAGAAAATATAAAGAAATTAGAAGATATTTTTTCTTTTAAAGTAAACGTCTTGGGTGGAAATGTAGGGTTTAGAGCTGTAACAAAAGATAGATTGCCGTTGGTAGGAGCAATCGAAGGAATATATTTAAACGCAGGCCACGGATCTAGAGGGTCAACTAGTGCCCCAATATGTGCAGAATTTATCTCAGATCACATAGATAAAACACCAACATCTATTGATCAAGAAGTATCTCTTGCTTTAAGAGCAGATAGATTTAATTAGAATTTAGCTACTGCTTCTTCTATTAAACTATTAACTGCATCTTGGTCTGATAAGTTTTTAGATCTTTTAAATCTAGTAAAAGCATACCAAACAACGTCATCACTCTTCGAGTCATGAAACCTAATAGAGATCTCATCTTCTTCAACTCTTATAAACTTCACATCTCTAGAATCTAAGTAACTTCTTCCGTAATATCCATAACTACTTCCTAGATCTAAAGATCTATCTACTTCTCTTTGGGTACCAATATAAAACCTTACAACTAAATCAGCTTCATCCATGGACCTTAATCCTTTGCTTTCCAGGCTAGTCTCTAAAGCCCTCTCTATTCTTTGAATTAGAATGGGATTAATACTTATTGTTTCAACAGAGTTATTTATTTTTGGAGGTTCTATTTTGAAGGACTTATAGGAAGAGAGGTCATAGTTAGAGTCAGAGTCTGTGACGATAACAGGAGAAGTTGCGCACCCCCATATAAAACAAAGCAGGGTTCCTATAATTATATTTTTTAACATAAGTATTAGAGATAATATAAAAAACTAGAAAAAAATAAATCTTTTTCCTAATTTTTTCTTACACCCTTGGTATTGAACTTTGTATCTATCTGACTGTCTTTGGACTTTATCAGCAACCGATAGCAACCAAGGTTTAGTCCTATAACTACCTCTCTTATAACCCCCTCTTCCTTCGTGATAAGCCAAGTATAAAGCTCTAGCGTTAGTTAAAGATATGCCAAGCTGTTTATGTGTTTTATAGTTGTACCATCCTACAAAATCTACAGAATCTTCAAAATCATTCCTGCTAACAAACCAGCCTCCTCTATCTCTTAAATACATCTCCCAGGTTCCATCTACTGCTTGTGCATAACCTCTTGCGCTAGTTACCCTTTTCCATGGAATAAAGCCTAATAGCTTTGTTCTCTCTGGTCTTGCATCAGCTATAAAACTAGACTCTTGTTTTATAATAGCCATAGATACATAAACAGGTATTTTCCATCTCTTCTCAGTCTTTTTTGCGGCCTTGTACCAACTATATTTTTCTTTAAATATTTTACAAACATCATTTGTATTTGCAGGCGGACCTTTTGAAGCACATCCAGCAAAGATAATTATTATTGTTAAGATAAAAAAAATCCTTTTCATTACTCACCTTAATAAACTAATTATTTCATCTTCTTCCAATACAGTAATACCTAAATCATTTGCTTTCGTTAACTTTGATCCTGGTTTATCACCTGCTATTAAATAGTCTGTCCTGCTAGAAACACTGCTTGCAACTCTGGCACCTGATCTTATTAATTCTTCTTTAAGTTGACTTCTAGCTATTTGATTAAAAGAACCAGTTATAACTACTACCTTAGAGCTAAGCAAACTATCCGAACTTACAATCATCTCTTCAAAGCTTATGCCCAAACTAATTAATTTATTAATTAACTTTACATTCTTTTTATCTAAGAAAAAATCCAATATATAGCCAGCAGCCACAGGCCCTATGTCATTAATTTCTACAAGTTCTTCTTTAGTAGCCGACAAGAGCTTATCTAAAGACTCATAATTTAAAGAGAGATTTAATGCCGTTGCTTCGCCTACTTCTCTAATTCCTAAAGCATAGATAAATCTAGGAAGTGTAGTTTTTTTACTTTTAGTTATTGAAGAAATTAAATTTTCAGAAGATTTATCTGCAAACCCCTCTAGGCCAATTAAATGTTTTTTTTCAATTTTATATAAATCTGAAAAATCAGAAACAATATCTGTTTCCACTAACATGTCTATGATTCTTTCCCCCAAACCTTCAATGTTTAAAGCGTTTCTTGATACAAAATGCTTTATAGATTCTTTTCTTTGGGCTGGACAAGCAATACCAGAAATGCACCTTAGGACAGCTTCATCTTCTTGTTTAATCAACTCACTGTGACAAGAGGGGCACTCTTCAGGGGTTAATACTTTATTAGAAGTCTTCTTTCTTTTTGTCTTATCTACTTCAATAATTTGAGGTATCACATCTCCTGCTCTCTTAATAGATACGGTATCACCTTCTCTTACATCTAAGCGTTCAATTTCGTCAAAATTATGGATGCTAGCATGAGAAACAACCACACCCCCTATGTTTAACGGTTCAAATTCAGCTACAGGCGTAATACTCCCAACTCTTCCAACTTGGAAGGAAATAGATTTAACTTTAGTAGTACCGATCTCAGCTGGGAATTTCCTAGCTATTGCCCATCTGGGAGCTCTAGATACCTGACCTAAGGTTTCTTGAAGAGAGAAGCTATCAACTTTATATACTACGCCATCTATTTCGTAAGGAAGGCTGTCCCTAACATCTTCCATCTCATCAAAATAGGATATACATTCGTTAATATCTTTGGAAATTGTTGTAAGGGGGTTCACTGGCAAGCCCCAAGAAGAATAACCTTTTAACATCTCAACCTGACTCAGAGGTAACTTTAAGTTGCCTGAATCTAGATAACCTAAACCGTGAGCGTAGAATCTTAAAGGTCTCGAAGCAGCAACTCTAGGGTCAAGCTGCCTTAGGCTGCCGGCAGCGGCATTCCTAGGATTTGCAAATGACTTAGTTGAATTAACTTCGGCTTGGGAATTAATATCCTGGAAATCTTCTTTTTCTATGAAGACCTCGCCTCTAATTTCAATTAGAGGAGGAATTTTATGCTGACTATTATTGGACAAAGTTAAGGGGATTGAAGATATAGTCCTAATATTATGAGTTATGTCTTCTCCTGTCTTTCCATCTCCTCTGGTCGTGGCCTTATCCAGAATCCCTTTCTTGTATATTAGATTTATAGCCACGCCATCCAATTTAGGCTCACAACAAAACTTAATATCTTTCTTATCTAGTATTCTTTCTAATATTCTCTTATTAAAATCTTCTAAGTCTGAAGAGCTAAAAGCATTGTCTAAAGAAAGCATAGGTGCAAGATGATCTACTTTACTAAAACCTTCCAAAGGTTTTGAGCCAACTCTTTGAGTTGGAGAGTAGTCAAACTTTAAACTGGGGAAATCTTCTTCTAACCCTAATAGCTCTTGAAACAATGCATCGTATTCTGAATCCTCGATAACAGGATTATCCAATGCATGATAATTTCTAGAATGTTCATTTATAAGTTCGTGTAGCTCACTTACTCGAGCTTTTACTTCGGAATCTGGCTTCATTATTGCTTAATCAGCCTGTGCTAGCTAAGAATTGCCTACGATGATCGTGAACTTTCTGTCGCATATGCTCAATCATTTGTTTAGTTAATAGATTTCTGTCCTCATCTAATAAATCACAATTAAATTTCTCTTCTAGAGCTCTTGAGACTTGTAACAATAGATCAAATGATTCGACAGGATTGGATAAATTATTAGGGTCAAGCACCATGGCCAAATCATCACTAACTATATCTTCATCAAACAGACCAGGCTTCTTTCCATTTATAACAGTGAAAGCAATGTTCCCCTTTGAATCTAATATAGTAAAGAAACCCTTTTCTTCTATAACGAAGTTAAATTGATCTAAAGAAGTTGAGATTGTTTTTTTTGAAAAAATCCCTTCTACTTTAGAGTGCAGGTGGATAATAAATAGTGAATTAGATGGGCTTACGCTTATTGATGGAGTGAGAACACCTTCTTCAAGAGAATCTTCTTTATTCCCTGCTACTTCCTGTTCAACTGTTTCGTCTTTAAAACCTTGCATCCATTCTTCTTCAAAATCTTTATTGACTGATTCACTAGTTTCTACTAAATCTACTTTTAGGGCACTTCTCTTGATTCTTAATGCTCTTCTTATTCCGTCTATAAAAACTAAAGCTAACAATGACCCAATTAGAACAGTTAAAAGCTCAGGTAGATTAAACATCTTAACTTGCAGCTAATTTGACAGCTTCATCTACATCAACTGCTACCATTCTTGAAACACCCGGCTCTTGCATGGTAACTCCCATTAAGTGCTTACTCTTTTCCATGGAGATTTTATTATGACTTATATAAACAAACTGGACATTCTGGGACATATCTTGCACTAGATCTATAAACCTCATCGTATTTAAGTCGTCTAAAGGGGCGTCAACTTCATCCAGCATGCAAAACGGAGCAGGATTTAATTCAAAAAAAGCAAAGACAGTAGCTATTGCAGTTAGAGCCTTTTCTCCTCCAGATAACTGAGCAACACTTGAATTCTTTTTTCCAGGAGGTCTTGCTGAGATTCCTACGCCAGCTGTTAATAAGTCGTCTCCCAACATTATTAGTTCAGCATGCCCACCTCCAAACAACTTCGGAAAAGAGCCCGCTAAACTTAGGTTTAGCTTGTCAAAAGTATCTTTAAATGTAGTTCTAGTTTCCTTATCTATTTTATTAATTGCCCTTTGAAGAGTTTCTAAGGCTTCCATTAACTCTTCATGTTGATTGTCCAGCAAGTGTTTTCTCTTTTCTTCTTGTTCATACTCCTCCATAGCAGCAAGGTTAATTGCACCTAATCTAGATATTTTTAACTCTACAGATTCAAGTTCCGATGCTAATTCTTCTGAAGTCTTAGATTCATCTAATTCCTCTAAAAGAGTCTTCAAATCTCCCTCTAGATCAATTATTTGTTTTTCTATATTCTCAGCCTCTATCTTTGATGCTTGCCTTTCAAGCCTGAATGTCTCTAATGCTTCTCTGAGATTGATGGCCATCTGCTCTTTCTCAACCTTCTCTCTTTCTATTTTATGAATTGATTCAGTACAATCTTCAATAGCTTTTCTAGACTGTAAGAGTTGGCTTTCAACTGCAAGCCTTTCTTTTAAGAGTTGGTCAAGGTTTTTTTGGATTTCCTTAATAGGTTTATCTATAAGCTTAGATTCCTTTAACAAAGATAAATTGTTGGCCTCTAAATCACTTAACATAGTATTAGCATGATTATCTTCAGATGTGAGTGAAGCTAGTTGTGCTTGTAAGTCAGCATATTTGTTAGTTTTATCAATTAAATTAATCCTTTGTTGTTTAGCGTCTTCAGACGAATTACTCAGAAACTCTTGAGTTAACTTTGTGAGTTTCGAAGGCTCATCTTTAAGAGAAATGATTTCTGTTTTCATCTCAGACAGTTCACTTTCTAACTCCTGATTTTGTTTTGATGAAGTCCCTTTCTTTAACTGCTCTTGAACTTTTGCGACAAAGGTTTGTACTTTCATGATGATAGATTCAGATTTAGAAATAAAAGCCAACCAAGAACCTTCTATTTTTTCCGCTTTTTCTATATTCGGATCACCTTCGTCTCCTTCTTTAATCTTTTGTAAGTCAGAATTAATTGTAGATATTGTCGCCTTAATTTTAGCTTTATTGTCTGACAAGCTTTCCAGTTCTTTTTTTCTTAGATCAATTTGAGTATCATTTAAATTTAGTTTATCTTCAATTTCATTGAGCCTACTCTTCTTTAAAGCCAACTCTTGTTCAGTTCTAGATATATCAGCTCCAAAGCTGTAGAACTGTTGTTGAACTTTATCCATATCGGATTGAAGCTGAATCTGCTCTGCTCTTAGTTCTACTATTTCGCTGTCAGATGTGTTCTTTGAAGAATTCACTTCTTCAACTTTTAATTCTTGTTCTTTTACTGTTTTCTCCTTGGTTTTTATTATCTTAGAAATATCTGACCATTTTGAAGCCCTTAACAGTTGCTGAGCTTTGGTTTCTTCTTTACGAAGCAGTGAATATTTTTCTGCGGCTTTAGCTTGCCTTTGAAGCTTGTGTAAAAGTCTGGCGATTTCTTCTCTAAGATCCTCCAGTCGGGAAAGGTTCTCTTTTGTTCTTTTAATTCTTGATTCTGTTTCCTTTTTTCTTTCAAGGTATCTTGATATACCCGCAACTTCCTCTATATATCCCCTCATCTCTTCAGGTTTTGCACTAACTAACTGAGAAATCATGCCTTGTTCTATAATTGCGTAGGATCTAGGACCTAAGCCAGTCCCTAAAAAAACGTCAGTTATATCTCTTTTCCTGCAGCTTGTGCCATTAAGATAATAATTAGATTGTCCATCCATCTCCAAACTACGCCTAACTGAGATTTCATTGTAGCTTGAAAACTCTCCGCCTATTCTGCCGTCTTTATTGTCAAAAAATAATTCCACAGAAGCCTTCGACACAGGCTTACGTGAAGATGAACCGTTGAAAACCACATCCGACATAGAGTCACTTCGAAGGTTCTTTGCTGAACTTTCTCCCAATACCCACCTTACAGCATCTATCACATTTGATTTACCGCATCCGTTTGGTCCTACAATACATGACATTGAAGACGGAAAAGTTACAGAAGTTTGATCAACAAAAGATTTAAAACCAGATAATTTTATTGAGTTTAATCTCATGATTCTATGTTAATTAGAGGGTAGGTATCCTGTGCTTCAGAAAGAAGCATTAATGAAACAAAATTTTCTTTCATTTACCTGTAAAGTCTATTCTAAATAAGGCTTGGAAACTACTGATTTTTTAGTTTTTTTACTGCTTCAATTAAGGCCTTTAGCTCGGATTTATCTTTTTCACTTTCTAGCAAAGTTAGAGCTTTTGTCCAGAGACTAATTGTTAAATCAATGTTCTTATTTTCTAGTTCTTTTAAACCTTTCAAAGTTAGAGCTGAGGGATTATCTGGGCTTTTAAGTAAAGCTTCCTCTAAAATACTTTCAATCTTCCCATTAAAAGACCTATCCTCTTTTAAGAATATCGTTTGGGCGTATTCTGCTAAGATATTTCCATCCAGCTCATTAGAAAATATATTGTAAAGTTGATCGAACGCTAGGCTCGATAACGCGTACTCATCTGCACCTCTTAACTTTTTAGCTAGTAAATAAATCTCACCTGCCAGAACCTCTTCTTTATTGGATACCTCTAGAATTATTCGGCCAACTTCAATGGCATCTTGTTCTTTACTTTTTGATTTAGCCGTAATTAATCTCTCTAGTATTTCTCTGTCATTAACCAACTTAAAAGTAGTATCGCCGTTAAAACCTTTATAAATATATAAAGTTACTAAAGTGCATATAAATGACATAAATAGAAGAGCGCCTTTAGAAGGACCTTGTCTAGTCTGACCTCTTAGAGTTAAATAAAATATTACAAATAATGGCAGAGATATATAAAAAAAGATCATCGGTTTAAAGTTACTCTTTAGCTGTCCGATTCTCTTGAAAAAGAAGACCTATTTATAGCTATCACAACAATGGTAATTAGGAAGAAAAGTAAAGGTGCTAGCCATAGAATATAAGTACCCGATTGAAAAGGAGGTTTATATACAATAAAGTTTCCGTATCTATCAATTAAATAATTCTTTACTTCTTCCTCCGTCTTTCCTAATTTAACTAATCTATACACTTCTTTTTTTAAATCCTTTGCTATGGGAGCATTTGAACCGGCTAAACTAGAACCTTGGCATTTAGGACATCTAAGTTCTGTTAATAAAGAAGCAAACCTCTCTTCATGAAGAGTATCTTCAAAAGGATAAACTTCTTGTGATTCTGCCTGAACCAACTCAGCTGAAAATGAACTAAAACTTAATCCAATTACTAGTACAAACAAGCTCTTCTTAAGCATCTGCCTTATCTTTCAAATACTTTCCAAACTTTTCCTTCCAAACTTTCTCAGTCAATGCCCCAACGTGTCTTTCTCTAATAATTCCCTTCTCATCAATGAAAAATGTTTCAGGTGCTCCATAAACGCCTAAATCGATGGCGAGCTTTCCTGACTGGTCAAATATACTAAATTCGAAAGGGTTGCCTTCATTCTCCAAGAGCTTCAAAGCCTTCTCTCTACTATCTTTATAGTTCAACCCATAAACGGTTACGGTAGATTGGTTTTTTAGTTTCATTAAAAATGGATGTTCAACCCTACAAGCAATACACCAAGTTGCCCATACATTAATTAAAGCAGGGAGTTGATTTATGTCGCTCTTTTGAATTAATTTATTGGGGTCCTCTAAAGAGGGTAATTCAAATTCTGGAACTGATTGATCAACGAGAACAGACTCCAACTGATCATTTTCTTGAGTTAAAAAAGAATACAGAACAACAATAAGAACTCCGAAAGCGACCAAAGGTAATATGTTTAATATTTTAGTCATGCTTGTTTTCTTAAAAGTTTAATACTTGAAATAAAGGAACCTAAAGTTATTAACAAAGCTCCTAACCAAATCCACCTTATAAAAGCTTTAGTCTGTAATTTAAATGACCAAGAGTCTCCTTCTAAATTATCGCCAATAGATACGTAAAAATCTCGGAAAATTCCTGCTTCAATTCCAGCTTCAGTAGTCACTTGTCCAGAAGGGATATAAGTCCTTTTTTCAGATATCAAGTCAAAACCCCCTTTGTTGGTTGAAACTCTAATATTTGCTTTTTTAGATATATAGTTCGAGCCCATACTGTTACTAATTCCTAATAATTCAACTTCCTTCTCTTGAAATTTTATTCCCTCTCCAGGCCCTAATATTAACTCCCTCTCATATGAATAAGAAGACACAACCCCAACTCCTAAGACTAGTATTGCTACTCCTAGATGAGATAATAAAACTCCTATTCTTCGGTTGATAAATTCTACATATGTTGAAAGGGAATTGAACCGTAAGTTGACAAGAATAGACCCGGCTATTAACCAGGAGAATATAAAAATTATAAAAAAGGAAGTCGCAATAAGATTTTCAAATAAGATAAATAACAATAAAAGAGTTAAGAAAAAAACTGAAAAGGATTCTAATGTTAATTTAGTTATAAAATTAAAAGATTTAGTAGTTCCCCAAGATAAATATAAAGCTACGCCTTGTACTAAACCTAAAAGAATAGCGAAAGGGAATATAATAAATTCAAAATAGGGTGCGCCTACAGAGATCTGCTTACCATTAGTATAAGCTTCATAAATAAGCGGATATATAGTCCCAAACAGAATAGAAGCTGCAAGTATAACTAATAATACATTATTCAAGAGCACCCCGAATTCCTTCGAGTTCAAAGAGTAAAATGAGTTTTGACTCTTTATAGTGTTCTTAAAAGCATAAACACCAAGCCCTCCAAGCACAAAGAAAGAGAATATACCGAGTAGAAACAATCCTCTTTCAGGGTCTAAAGCGAAAGCATGAACTGAGGTTAAGATACCAGAACGAACTAAGAAGGTACCAAGTAGACTGGCCGCAAAAGCAAAGATTGATAATAACAACGACCAGTTGATAAATAAGTTACGCTTTTCCGTAACAAGGAGCGAATGGATTAAAGCAACTGATAACAACCAAGGAACAAAGGCTGCATTTTCAACTGGATCCCAAAACCACCAGCCGCCCCATCCTAGCTCATAATAAGCCCACCAACTCCCCAATCCTATGCCCACTGTTAGAAAGCTGCACGCCATAAGGGTCCAAGGCCTGGAGCTAGAAGCCCATTCTTGATTTGATTGACCACTCAACATAGCCGAAATAGATATAGCAAAAGGCAATAACAACCCAGAATAGCCAAAATAAAGAAAAGGCGGATGAACTGTAAACGCAATATCTTGTAAAGAAGGGTTAAGGTCAGCTCCGTTTAAAGGGGTAATAGGCAGGATTCTGTCGAAAGGATTAGAAGTAAATATTGTGAATAAAAGAAATGAGAATATAACTAAACTACTTACCCCAAATACAATATCTGAAAAATATTTATTTTTATTCTTATCAAAAATAATAAAACCCACCAGCCAAATATTCATTGATAAGATCCAAAGTAACAATGAGCCTTCATGAGCTCCCCATGTAGCAGCAAATTTATAGTATGTCGGTAAATTTATATTTGAATTCTGTGCAACATAAGCAACTGAGAAGTCATCAATTAAGAAAGAATAAATTAAAGCAATAAATGCGCCCAGAACTAGCAAGAACATTACTAAAGCAATCTTCTTAGTTGGCAGGTCTTTCTTTAGGATAAAAGGACCCAATCCCCCAAATAAACTCAAAACCAGTGAAGTGATTAATAGAATATGCCCTACTTCTGGAATCACTCTGCTTTTTCCATAAGTTTAGCAACTTCTGGCGGCATATAATTTTCATCATGTTTTGCCAATACTTCTATTGCTTTAAATGTACCATCCTCAATTAAATAACCTTGTACTACCACGCCTGCATTTTCTGTAAATAGATCGGGGAGAATTCCAGAATAATTTATGATTAAATCACTATTAAAGTCGGTCACAATAAATTCAACATTTAATGAATTCTTGCTTCTTTTAATAGAACCTTCCCTAACCATCCCACCTGCCCTAATTAATGTCTCTGAAGATAGTTCGCTATTCACTAATTCAGTAGGGGAATAAAATAGATTTAAATTCTTAGATAATGCAGAAATAACAAGATAAATTGCTACGATTGAAGCGACTACAATAGCCACAAGAGCATAAATTCTTTGCTTTCTTATCGGATTCATAGGCCGTTAGTTTTATTCTCTTTATAGATTTTCTTTAATCTTCTGCTTGGCAAGTATATGTTTATACCAAGTATAAGAATCAATACAAGAAGACATGCCCATACATATAAACCATTGCCATCCATATAAATAATTGCAGATAAGTTATTTATCATTCTTCTGCCTGTTTAAGTATTGTTTCGAAACCCAAGTTTTATTTTTTTCTCTAAACACTATTTCAGCCCTGAGATTCATAGTTAATAAGAACGCGAATATTAGATAGAAGCCTAAAACACAAACTAAGAGAGGTTGATACATATCAGGGGCCATGCTTGGTGCTGAAGACAGAGTGAAGGTTGAAGGCTGGTGCAATGTATACCACCAATCTACTGACTTCTTGATTATTGGAATTATAGCGATCCCAACCAATGAGAGTATTGAAATTGCTCGATCAGCTTTAGTCTTATCATCAAGCGAGGAATGTAACCCTATAATTGCTGTATAGATAAAGAAGAGAATTAGAGTTGAAGTTAATCTTGCGTCCCAAACCCACCAAGTACCCCATGTAGGTTTTCCCCAAATTGAGCCAGTAATTAAAGCTATTAAAGTAAAACTTGCTCCTATAGACGCAGCAGATTTTATCAGCATGCCTGATATTTTCACTCTCCAAACCACTGTGATGAAACCACAGATTGCCATGAACATTAAGATAGATTGACCTAATATCGCTGAAGGAACATGGATGTAAATAATGCGATATACGTCTCCTTGCTTATAATCTGTAGGAGAGTAAAAAATACCCCACACCATACCTATTGAGAAAACAATTATTGAAATTATTGCAAGCCAAGGTAATGCTTTTGAAGACCATTGAAAGAATAATGGGGGTGAACCCATCTCTACAGTCCAGCTTTTAATAAAATTCCAAATTCTACTCATAATTTAAAAGTATTGCCTCTACGGTAAGTAAACATAGCCCGGGTATGCCTATTGCTAACATTGCCCCCATAATTAATAAAAAACCTGAATAATCTTGATTATTAATTGCTGAGGAAACAACAGCCGTCCCCATTAACAGAGTAGGTATAGAAAATGGTAATACGATAATTGAACTCAATATTGCCGACCTCCCTAATGAAAGAGCCGCTCCCATGGCTCCCAAAAGACTCATAAAAAATGTCCCTAAGATCAAACTACAAATCATAGGTAAAAAGCTACTTGCAGGTAAATACAATATTATAGAACTGATAGCAGAAGCTAATAAAATAGGAAGTCCTGTAATTAACCAATGGCATAGAACTTTTGCAAACACCAGCACGAACGAAGGTTCATTCGTAACGAAAAACTCATCTAGTGTGCCGTCTTTGAAATCTTCACTAAATATAGTCTCAACTGCCAACAATGAAGACAATAACGCTGCTATCCAAATAACTCCTGGTGCTAATGACCTCAAGAAGTCTTGATCAGGGCTTAAAGCTAATGGGAAAAAACTAACTACTATTAGAAAAAAGATTAGCGGAGTGATGTACGTTGAAGACCTTCTAAAGGCTATCAATAAATCCCTCTTTAAAATTAAAAAGAACCAATTGTATATATCAGACTTCATGATCTAAAAAGATTTGATTAGAGATAACATCAGAAGCTCTATGGCCGGTTATAACAAAAGAGGCTCCTTTAGCATTTAGTTCTTCAATTATTTCTATAATTAAACTTGTGGCCTGGTCATCTAAAGCAGAAAAAGGTTCATCTATAAAATAAATACCGAAATCTTTTAATAACCATCTAGCAATTGAAATTCTTTTCTTTTGACCAACGGACAGCTCCGAGGTAAAAGATAAATGATTTTTAATTCCAACCCTATCTAAAGCGTAAGCGATTTTTTCTTCAGAAGCTCCAAAAGAATAGCTAGATAGACTTAGGTTTTCATGAGCACTTAATAAATTCTTTATTCCCAAAGAATGGCCTTGATAGAAACAATCTATAGATCTGTAGTCATTATAGTTCTCTTCATTATCTAACCACTCTAACTTTCCTTCGCCAATATTGATTAAACCAAGAAGGATTCGTAGCAAAGTAGTTTTGCCAGAGCCATTTGATCCAATAATTTCTATATTTTTTCCGGCAACAACTTCAAAATTTAAATCATGAAATAGCAAATTATCCGCTCTAGAGCATGATAGATTCTTAACTTTTAACTTTGGAAGCATTTGAAAGAGCTATTTTATCAAATATTTGAATTGAACTGAATGATGCTGATCAGTCTTTAGCAATAAGAAAGTTCTGATAAAATGCTCATCTTAAATTTGAGGAAAACTGTGATCAAAATAAATTTTGCTAAAAGGGAAAGTATAGAACAAGTTGAAGAAGGGAATGTGCTCGCTCCTAAGTTCGATTCAAGTGGAACCCTCCCCGCTATAGTCACAGAAACGTCATCTGGGGAAGTCTTAATGTTAGGCTATATGAATGAAGAATCATTGAAGAAAACAATTGAAACGAAGAAAGCTCATTATTGGAGCAGAAGCAGAGAAGTATTGTGGAAAAAAGGTGATTCCAGCGGAATGATTCATGAAGTAGATGAAATTCTAATTGATGATGACCAAGACTCGGTATGGTTAAAAGTTTCCATAAAAGGCTTAGGGGCAAGCTGTCACGTTGGATATAAATCTTGTTTCTACAGGTCTGTTCAAAACGTAACAGAAGACGGAGTTGAGCTAGAATTCACTGAGGAAGAGAAGGTCTTTGATCCAGAAATTGTTTATTCTGGATCAGAAAACCCCACAAAGCTATAGACTAGCTAGCAGCAAGTAAAGCCTGGTCAATATCGGCAATAATATCTTCAATATTCTCTATACCTATAGACAGTCTTACATAACCTGGTGTCACTCCAGCTGATAATTGTTCTTCAGGAGAAAGTTGACTATGGGTTGTTGAAGCAGGGTGTATAGCTAATGACTTAGAGTCCCCTATATTTGCAACATGGTAAAGCAATTCAAGAGAGTCTATAAACTTCTGCCCTGCTTCAACACCTCCAGGCAATTCAAAGCCTATTAGTGCGCCGTAACCACCAGATAAGTATTTATCAGCTCTTTCTCTTTTTAAGCCCTCGGCTAAACCTGGATAAGTTACTGAAGACACATTTTCATTAGAATTAAGATATTCAGCTACTTTTAAAGCATTCCTTCCATGCTCTCTCATTCTTAAAGGTAGAGTTTCTAACCCCTGAATAAAGGCCCAAGCGTTAAAGGGACTCATTGCACCACCTAGATCTCTCAATAAGGTGGTCCTAGCTTTCATAATATATGCTATTGGCCCCATAGGCTTTATAGCCTCGGTCCAAACAATCCCGTTATAGCAAGGGTCCGGTGTGTTTAGATTAGGCTGTCTTTCAGGGCCAGCTCCCTCCCAGTCAAAATTACCTCCATCGATTATTAAACCTCCAATTGATGTCCCATGACCTCCAATATATTTTGTCGTGGAGTAAGTAGCAACAGCGGCCCCATGATCAAAAGGTCTGCAAAAAATTGGGGCAGCCGTGTTGTCAACAATCAAAGGAATTCCTAATGGTTTTCCAATATCTGCAACCTCCTGAATAGGGAAAACTTGTAATTTTGGATTAGGTAAAGTTTCACCAAAGTAAGCTCTGGTTTTATCATCACTTGCCTTAGCAAAATTTTCTGGGTCTGTAGGGTCTACAAACCTAACCTCAATTCCCATTTCAGATAGATTGTTCTTGAATTGATTGTATGTTCCTCCATACAAGTGCGATGAAGAAACGATATTGTCTCCAGTTCTTGCAAGATTCTGAATAGAATAACAAGAAGCAGTCTGACCTGAAGAAACAGCTAAGCCAGCGGCTCCTCCATCAATCGCTGCCATTCTTTCTTCTAAGACAGCATTTGTAGGATTCATTATTCTTGTATAGATATTTCCTAGCTCAGCCAAACCAAATAGATTAGCTGCCTTTTCAGTGTTTTCGAACAAATAACTAGTAGTTTGATGAATAGGTACCGCTACGGAACCTGTTGTTTCATCTGATCTCCATCCGGCATGCAATGCTATTGTTTCTAAATTTTTACCTTCGTAACTCATTTTATTTCTCCTAAAAAAAAACCTGCCAACTTTCGCTAAACAGGTTAATCCTTAAGAGATCCTTATTTAGCAGTATTTATAAAGCACCCGCAAGCTGGGTCAAATCGGTGCTAACGAAAATTATATAACTAATTTCACTTAATGCAAATCTTTACTTCTCAATCCAATTAATACAACTGTAAAAATAAAGAAAAGAAAAGTGGAAATTAATATTACTGTCATTTACTAAAATACCCAAGTTAGGCCGATCCCAATAGTTACAGGATCTAGTGGAGTATCAAAACTCAAAGTTGCAGGCAATACATCCACCAATGAAGAATTATCAATATTAGTTACATTAGCTTTTGTCTCAAGGTTAAATTTTCTAACGTCTAAATTGAAGGTAACATTGTTTTCTAGTTGCCAATCTATTCCAAATTGATAAACCAAACCGGTAGAAGACCCTAGGTCTAGAGAGGCTCCCGAGAGAGGACCGCTAGTTTCTTCTTTAAAGAAAAAAGTATAATTCAGCCCCAAACCTATATAAGGTCTAATTTTTGCTTTTGGAGTAAAGTAATATTGGAGCGAAACAGTAGGCGGTAAATGCTTTCCTGAACCTATCTTTAGCCCAGTATTTAAGGCCTTATCATAAATATCGTGTTCAAATGGCAAACCGGCTAAAACTTCTATGCCTACATTGTCAGAAACTAAATAAGCAAATGTAGCAGTTAAGTTTGACTTGTCATGCACAGATACAATATCGCCGTTATCAGAAACAGGGTCTATGTTTGTATAACCTGCCCTGATAATCCAATCACCTTTCTCAATTGCTTGTAATGGAGCTGCTAGAATAAGAATAGACGCAAAGAATCCTAAAGCTCTTATGTTTAATTTTTTCATAATTATCTCCTAGATAAATTTTAAGTTTTTAATAACCTAAGTTATTTGACTAATATCAACTAGAGATAAAAAATTACCCTTTTGCTGCAAGCCGCATTCTAAACCACCTTATAGGGTCACAGGTTGGCGAGAGAAAACTCTACTCTTGATGCTTTAATAAACTTAGTCCGCTTTGACTAAAGAGATTTTAGAAATCCTGTTTAGCTGTATTTATAAAGCACCCGCAAGCTGGTCAAATCGGTGCAGACGCAATAATAAACAAAGAAAATAATAAATCAATAAAAATTGTTAGAATACTTTAAAAGGCCCCGTTAGCTCAGCCGGATAGAGCGCTGGATTCCTAATCCAGAGGCCATAGGTTCAAATCCTGTACGGGGCACCAGAAAAATGAATTGGAAGAAAGAGACAGTAGAATTAAAAAAAAGAAGAGCTCTTGCTAAACAGCAAGGGGGTGATGAAGCTATTGATATTCAGCATTCGAAAGGGCGGCTTACTTTAAGAGAAAGAATAGAAAGATTACTAGATAAAGGTTCTTTTCAAGAACAAGGAGAAATTGCTGGTGGCTCTGAAACCAATGAGAAAGGAGAAATAGAATCCTTGACCCCGGCAAATTTTATTTTGGGTTTTGGAAAGATCAACGGAAAACAAGTTGTGGTGGGTGGAGAAGACTTTACTGTTAAAGGTGGCTCACCAAATCCAGCGGGTTTAAGAAAAAGCGTTTACACAGAAGAATTAGCTCTTAAATACAAAGTTCCTTTAATAAGACTTCATGAAGGTGGTGGCGGATCTGTTGCGGGACCAGGGAAAAAAAGTAAGGGATATGGGGGAGATCCTGTTTTCTCTAAATCTAGATTTAAATCAGTTGCAGATACTCTAAGAGAAATCCCAGTAGTTTCTGCGGCGCTAGGTCCAGTAGCTGGAATGCCTGCAGCTAGATTTGTTGCTTCTCATTTTAGGGTCATGACCAAAGAAACTGCACAAATCTTAGTAGCTGGTCCAGCTGTTGTTGAAAGAGCTTTTGGAATAAAAATGACTAAAGAGGAACTAGGCGGTTCTCAGATCCATAAACTTAATGGAGTAACAGATAATGTTGCAGAGACTGAAGAAGACGCTTTTAATCAAATCTCTAAATTTTTATCTTACTTTCCTCAAAATGTATACGAGCTAACGGCGAGAATAGAGACAGATGATCCGTACGATAGAGAGGAAGAAGGCTTAATCTCAATAATCCCCAAAGAAAGACAAAAATCATATGAAATGAGAGATATTATTGATTTAGTTTTTGATAAAGGCTCTTTCTTTGAAATGACTAAATTCTTCGGTAAAGGAATTATTACAGGTTTTGCGAGAATAAACGGTTTTGCAGTTGCTATTTTTGCCAATGACTCAAACTTTTATGCTGGCTCAATGTCTGCAGAAGGAGCTCAAAAGACTACAAGATTTATCAAATTATGCGATACCTTTAATATCCCTATAGTAAGTTTGGTTGATGAACCAGGATTTCTTATAGGTCCAGATGCTGAGAAAGATGGGACCATCCTCCATGGCACTCAAGCAGTCTTAGCTTGTACAGAATCAACAGTGCCTTGGACTACCGTTATGATAAGAAAATCCTTTGGAGTTGCGGCAGCAGCTCATTATGGCCCTGATGGATATGTTTTAGCATGGCCATCTTCTGAATCTGGTCCCCTTCCTTTAGAGGGAGGTGTTGCAGTAGCTTTTAAGAAAGAAATTGCAGAAGCTAAAGACTCTGAAGCAAAAAGAAAAGAGTTAGAAAGTAAGATGGCGAAGAACCAGAACCCTTTTCCAAGAGCTGAAGCCTTTTCTGTCCATGAGATCATCGACCCTAGAGAGACAAGAAAGTATATATCTTTATGGGCTGAGAG
>Ga0208765_1000180_pt1 | contig 40748 bp, 36 predicted proteins | sample ETNtaG_2_FD_185783 | JGI IMG/M metagenome (GOLD analysis project Ga0208765, IMG submission 185783) | Marine microbial and viral communities from oxygen minimum zone, Eastern Pacific Ocean - ETNP201406SV203 (SPAdes) (version 2) | ecosystem: Environmental > Aquatic > Marine > Oceanic ...
ACTAAATTAAGTATTTATATAATAGTTATTGCATAAACATATAATAAGGGATAAAGTTTACATAAATCAAGATTTATTTCATAAAAAAAAATGTCAACTGCAATTTCCGGGTTAATGCAAAAAAAGAAATTCAATGTTATAGAAATATTGAGGCACTCTGCGACATGGAATGGCGATGTAGAGGTGGTAACAAATTCAGTTGAGGGTGGAATCCATCGAATTGGATATGCCGAGCTTTATGATCGAACTTCTCAACTAGCCAATGCTTTGACGAGTCTGGATATAAAGGCTGGAGACTGTATTGGTACAATGGCATGGAATACTTGGCGCCATTTGGAATGTTGGTACGGATTGAGCGGCATGGGAGCAATTTGCCATACTTTAAACCCTCGCCTTTTCCCAGATCAAATTGAATATATTGTTAATCATGCTGAAGATAGATTTATATTTGTCGATACAAGTTTTGTTAGCGTAATTGCTAATGTTCTTGATAAGTTACCTATGCTTGAAGGCCTAGTTGTAATGACAGACAAAGAACATATGACAGATGATATGGCAAAGATAGGAGTTCCAGTTTATTGTTATGAGGAATTGTTAGAAAGGGAAGAGTGTGATTTTGACTGGCCCTTATTTAATGCTGATACAGCATCTTCTTTGTGTTACACCTCCGGCACTACAGGAAACCCTAAAGGCGTACTCTATTCGCACCAATCTAATCTTAATCATGCAATGGTAACAGCCCATGTAGATGTATTGGACTTGAGTGCTAGAGATTCTTTTTTGTTGATTGTTCCTATGTTCCACGCTAATGGATGGGGGCTGCCTCACAGTATTCCTATGGTTGGAGGTAAATTAGTTTTGCCAGGCCCTCACATGGATGGTAAAAGTATTTATGACATTATTCAGGCTGAATCTTGCAATAAGACCTGCGCTGTTCCTACTGTGATGACGGTTTTAATAGATCATTTAGATAGCAACACTCTGAAAATTCCTAGTATGACTAAAATTTTTATAGGAGGCTCTGCAGTTCCACAATCAATGATTGAAAGTTTTGAAGAAAAGTATGATGCAGATGTGATGCACGGGTGGGGAATGACGGAGACTGTTGTGGGTACTTTTAATTGCTCTTTGCCCTTCATGGATGAACTAAGTTTTGAAGAGCGAATAAAAGTAAGGTGCAAACAAGGGCGTCCGCCCTTTGGATTGGAGATGAAAATCATTGATGACGAAGGAAATTCTCTTCCTCATGATGGAGTGGCATTTGGGAAATTGATGGTACGTGGTCTTAGGGTAGTTGAACGTTATTATAAGGCAGAAGAGAGCGCTCTAGACAGTGAGGGCTGGTTTGACACAGGTGATGTGGCGACTATCGATAAATACGGGTTTATGCAAATCACTGATCGTTCCAAGGACATTATTAAGTCTGGTGGCGAATGGATCTCCTCAGTAGATATTGAGAATACTGCTGTCGGTCATCCTGAAGTGCAAATTGCTGCCTGCCTTGGAGTTTATCATGAGAAGTGGGAAGAGAGACCTTTATTAGTCGTAGTCAAGAAAGAGGGCTGTGATCCTAGTAAGGATAGCATACTAGATATTATTAGTACTGAACACGCAAAATGGCAACTGCCGGATGATGTTGTATTTATAGAAGAAATGCCACTGACTGCAACTGGCAAGATAGATAAAAAGCCCTTACGAACTAAATTTGAAAATTACCTTATACAAGGATGAAGTTATGATAAGTAATGACCTAATAAACAATGAAGATCTCTTTAAGTCGTTAAGTAAAGAACCCAAATTTGCATGGGTAACAATTTTTCTATTTCTTGTATGTATAGGTTCTATTCTTGGAGCAAGTTGGTCCGCATTTTATGGACATATTTCTTTTTTATCTGCTTGTTTAATAAATGGAATAGCAGGATATTTTCTTTTTTCACCTATGCATGATGCTATTCATTCTTCTGTTGGAAAAAGTAAACAGTTAAATCTTTGGATTGGACGTATATCATTTCTATTCTATTCTTCTTTTGTAGCTTATGAATTAATGCGTTTTATGCATTTTCGCCATCATCGTAATGCGAATGGACCAGGAGATGAAGCTGACGGGGTTCTTCAAAGCGGGCCGGCGTGGTTTCGTCCCTTTAAATGGCCTTTTTTAGATTTCATCTATGCTTGGAAATATAAAGAATATTGGAAAGAGCGTCCAATATCAGAAAAGAGAAACATCATAATAATGGTTTTAATAACTTCGGTTATGTGGCCCTTGTTAATTGTTAACGGATATTTAACAGAATTATTGTTTCTTTGGATAATCCCTCAACGCATCTCTTTTTTTCTTATAGCCTTTATCTTTGTTTATCTACCTCACGTACCAAATGAGGTGACAGAACAAGAAGATGTTTACAGGTCTACTAGTAATCGAGTTGGTATGGAGTGGTTGCTTTCGCCATTAATGATGTATCAAAACTATCACCTTGTACATCACCTTTATCCCAATATTCCGTTTTATCGCATGGTTAAAGTTTGGAATGCTAAATTGGATGAACATTTATCACATGATCCTGCAATTGTTTCTGCTTTGGGTCTATATCCTCAACCTGCTAAGAAAGGAAAAAGAGGTACTGCTTCAGAAGGTGGTTCTAAATGACCATCATGAATTATCAAAAATTAAAAATAACATTAGAAAAGGGAGGAAATCTAAATGAATAATGTAATTTCTAAAATAACCTTAGAAACCGTAACCAGGTTAAAAGGGTTTATCTCAATAGTCTCAGCCTTTTTGTTGGCTTTGAGCTTAGTAACTCCGGCTTACGCTGAAGATGTCTGGTTTGGAGGCAGATTGAAAGCAGGTACAGGGGCTTATATTGATAGGCTCGATGACTCTTCAGTGGGACGAGGTGCTCATGGACCTTCTCAATTTATATTAGAATTACAGGCTGAGTGGTCTCCTAATGACAATGTCACTGTTATCGGCGATGTATGGCTACGTGGAGATAAATTTTACGATTCAGATAATGGAGAATTTAGAGCACCAGCTTTAATGAACTTTACGTCTCCTCAAAGTGCTTTTCTAGATCGCTTTAGTATGTCAACTTCAAGTGATGGGACATATCAACTTCCCGATCCTTTTGGGGCTTCAGGAAAAGAAAATGAGCTTCTAGATGATTTTGATGATGAAATGCTGCGTGAGTTATCTATAAGGTTTACCAACGATGATGGTTCGGCTTCTGTAAAGATAGGTAAATTCCAAAGAGGGTGGGGACAGGCAGATGGTCTTAGGCTCTTAGATATTTTAAATGCACAAGATTTGCGTCAAAGAACTCTTTTAGCGGATACCGATGAAATTAGAATACCAGCTTGGACCGTAGCAATTAACGCAGACATATCAAATGATGTTTCACTGGAGGTTATTTATATACCAGAAGTTAGGCATTCAGAATTCGTTATTAACAATCCGACTCCAAATGACCAGTCTTCAGGAGGAGCTTTTGGATTCCCTTTTCCACGACTAATTGAAGGTCAAACTGGGTTTGGAATGCCTTTACTAGGTGCTCGCCTTAACGAAAAAGAAGTGGAAGACTGGGAAAATGAAGAAGTAGCAGTGCGTTTAAAATTTAACGCTTTTGGTGGAGAGGCTACGCTGAATGCTTTCCATGGCTATCAAGACTTACCAGTTGTCGTGCTTACAGGAGCCACTCTTCACATCGGTTCATTTATCAATGATCCGGCAGCTTCTGTTGCAAATGTACCACTTGACGTTCCAACGGTCATAGGTGCTATTCATGCACCAGGTCAATATGTTGATTTCTTGCAGTCTCTTGCAGGCGGAACGGCTGCACCAGGAGATTTTCCTCTAATTCCTTTTGGTTGTTTAGACATACTAAATCCTGCTGCTGGTGGGTTACCTTGTTCAGTTACCGCCGATTTTGATATGGATTTTACAGAACGCCAAAAAACTGTTGGCTTTTCGTTTACTCGAGATATGAGCGAGTGGAAGTTCGGACCTAAAAGTGTATCGCCAGTTCTTCGATTAGAGGTGGCTCATGAATTCGACAAAGCATTTAACCGTCAAGTTATTAATGATCCTTTTATACCAGGACTGTTAGCAAAAGGTACCCCGGCCTTAATTGGAACTAAGGCTGACATGGTCACCCATCGCGATCAGATTTCTACCCTAATTGGGTTTGATTATAATCTTTGGTTGTCTGGTTGGAAAAGTCAACGTAGTTCAATTTTCATAACTTCACAATTTTTTAACATTAAGACGAAGGATCACAAAAATTTAATGTTCCAAGCGCCATACGCTATGTTAGATGTCGAAGAAAACCAGCAATATTTTACACAAACCTATACATTCGGGCTGCGTAATGACAATGTGATCCTTGACGGTTTAGCGGTTTGGGATCTTAGTAACGATAGCTTCGCTTATCGTCAAAGATTTACCTTTTCAGCTTTGGGAAACAAATTAATTCCAAGAATTGAGGTAGGAATATTTGACGGTGACGAAGAAGAGGGGCTGCTCGCATTGTACAGACAATCTGACTATGTTGAGTTTTCGTTAACTTATCAATTTTAACTTAGGAGAATACAGATGAAAATTTATAAACTAAAAACAATGCTAACCACCCTAACCTTAGTATCTTTATGCTTAGTAGCATCAACCACACAGGCTAGTGATGAGTGGATTGATAATTGGAAATCTTTTGCTGCTGAAACTGGACTGCCCGAACATGCAGCCTGGGTTGCCGCAATAGATAATGCAGAAGTAAGGGCACTTGCTAAAGATTGGGCAGATTTTCGTGGATATACTGCCTCATCTTTGTTAGCGAAAGAAACACTTCCTGCTGAATTGAAACCTGGTTTTATTATAACGAAAGATAATATAGATTCATTACCTTGGGTGAATGACTACCTGCCGCAGTATTGGATCGATCGATTAACTTCTGAATGGACACCGATCAAAGGTATACGTATTGTTCCAACTACTCATTATTATATGCAACGAGCGCGATTGGATGCGACAAAGGAGCTTGAACCAGATCATTTTAAGATTAACGAAAAAGGGGAGCTCCGTGATAAGAATGGGGAACACGGTTTTATAAGTGAAGCCGGTCTGCCATTCATCAACCCTAAAAATGGCGAAGAACTTAACTGGCTCTTTAATGCCCATGGTGTTGGAACTGATGACTTGTACTTTGATACGATAGATATGGCAGCGTGTAATAGCGAAAATAACCTCGAAAGAATTTATAAAGCTAATATTTTTTGGCGCCGAATGGCTGGACGCGTGAGCGCACCACCTTTGGGGAATGTTGAAGGCTTCGAAGGTATAACTGAAGCAGGGGCACTGTTAATCAAATCCCCACGTGATGTTCGTGGTCTGGCTGGTGTAAGGCTTAGGTTTGCTGATGCTGATAAAGACGATGATTTCAAGCTCTATATCCCTTCTCTCCGTCGTACAAGAGCGCTCACTGGAACAAATGGTCAAGATCCTATTGCTCCAGGGCTTGAACTTACTTGGGACGAATGGCGTTCTAATTGGTTTAAAACAGATAGACGTAAGTTTAAATACACATTAATTAAGGAAGGTATCATTCTTGCAGGCCCTGAGGTTGGCAATGTTTATGATCCGCTCAGAATTTCAGATGATGCCTGTAACTTATCGGGGATTGTTGACATGGAGTTGCGCCCAACTTGGCTTTATGAAATTACCGATCTTACAGAAACTTATCAATATTCTGTAAAACGAGTTCATGTGGATAAAGAGACTTATTATGCGCAATACTTGGAAATGGTTGATAGGAATGGAGATATATGGCGCATCTGGGATGATACACGTGACTGGGAGCCAACTACCGGTAGATTTATGTGGAGATCGGCGGTAATTGCCAATGTTAGAGATGAGCGTGCAACTATTATTACGGTGGACTCTGCATGGGATAAGCTAGATTCCATGACAAATGCTATCTTCAATATTGATCAGTTACGGGATCGTAGATAAAGGATTATTTTTACCCCTGAGAAAGCCCGGTTTTTTGCCGGGCTTTTGATAAACTAACAACCTATCCCAATAATTTTATAAAAAATTAATCAAACTGTGCTCTACCTATATTAATTATAGGTAAGTGAAAGTAGCTTATTTATGGTACAGAGAACTAGGTGAAACTAATACAAATAGGTGATTTAATAGGTTAATTATTAAAATTCTTTATACCAATTGTCTATAAGCTTAAAACTAAATGAGACTATCACTCTTCGTAACCACCTTCTTCCTACTTCTATTTAGCCTTCATGTTTCGTCTAGGGTTATTATAGAAAATACCACCTTAATTGATGCTGAGAATCTAGAAAGAGCAAACATGACTCTCGTTTTGCATGAAGATGAGATCGTCTATATAGGCAAAACAAGTTTAAAGGAAATATCATTCCTAGATGATGACATAGTAATAGACGCAACTGGAAAATTTATAATTCCTGGTCTTTGGGATGCTCATGTCCATCTAACTTTTATACCAGAACTAGATTATCAGACCGCTTATAAACTATTTCTTAAAAACGGAATTACTAGCATTCGAGATACGGGCGCAGTAATAAAGAAACTTAAACCTGCTATCAAATTTGCAAAGGAAAATCCTCTTAAGGCGCCAAGACTTTTTTATTCCGGTCCGTTGATTGATGGAATTCCAAGAGTGTATAAAGGTTCTGAGCCAGGATTTCCTGAGCTTTCTATTGAAATTAGTGATGATACAGATAAGGGCCTCCTCGTTGATAATCTTATTCAAGAAGGCGTATCTTTTCTTAAAACATACGAAATGTTAACTCCTGAAGACTTTAAAGAACTTCAGGAAATTGCGGAAAAAAGAAATCTACGTGTTACCAGTCATATACCACTAAGCATGGATTTAATTGATGCAGTAGATGCTGGTTTAGATGGCATGCAGCACATTAGAAATCTAGAGTTAGCTTGTGCAGAGGAAGCAGGGGACATGCTTACCAAGAGAAAGAAGTTATTAGAGAATAAAGATGCTCTTCCTGGTTCTTCTCTTAGATCTAAGATTCATGGACTACAAAGACCCAAAGCTCTCAAGAATATAAATGAACAAAGATGTAATGAGGTTATTAAGTATTTGGCTTCAAACAACGTTTATCAAACTCCAACCTTAACCATTAATACCGTTGGTTCCAAAAGATTCTTTGCCAATAAAGAGTGGCAAGAAACATACAATTTCTTACCTGAAGAGGTAAAAACAGAATGGTTACAGAACTCTAATAACTTAGCTGAGCAACCTATAAATGAGAGTTATAAGAACTATGAGAAATGGAGTTTTAATATTGTTGAGTTATTTAATAAACATAAAGTAAAGATAATTTCGGGTACTGATACCCCTATAGGGTTTTTGACTCCTGGTTATAGTCTCCATAAGGAACTGCAATTGTTAGTTGAGGCTGGTTTAACACCCCTAGAAGCTCTAAAGTCTGCCACAGTAATGCCGGCAGAATTCTTTAATTTAGAGAATAAAATGGGAACAATTGAAGAAGGAAAAATAGCTGATCTTGTTATATTAAATAGCAACCCTCTTTTGAATATCGAAAACACTACGGACATTCATAGGGTGATCTCAAAAGGGCAGATTTATTTAGATTAAAATACTAAATTCTTAATCAAACGATTAAAATACGCGCATGACATCAAACTGGGAAAACAAAGTATTTCCGATAGCTCTTTTGTTGAGCTTTGGATTCATGGCCGTTTATGTCACTTTAGGCTTTCTTGGCGTTATTCCTTCGTTAGAACCTGGAGCTGTTATTGGAGAAGCTTGGCGTTGGTGTGAAAGAGTAAGCTCTTCAATGTTTAGAGAGCCAGTAAATGCTCTTAGTAATTTAGGGTTCATGGTTGCCGGTTTATCCATGTATTGGGTGTTATCGAGAGAAGAGAGAGATTCTAGGAATCAATTTACTGGGCTAACTCCTATATCAATGCTCTACGCAGGAGCTGTTATCTATTTAGGGCCTGGATCAATGCTTATGCATGGAACTCACACAGATTGGGGTCAATGGGCAGATAACTTAAGTATGGTTATGTACATACTTATCCCTTGGTTGATTAACGTTGGAGAAATGGGAAGGTGGTCAGTTAAGAAAACCTTTACTGTTTATTTGTTCATTGTAATCATCGATGGAATATTTAGATGGACTGACGGTTTAGGAACAGGATTTGGATTTAATCTTTTCTCAGTCTCTATTGGTTTGTGGTTTATATCGGAATGCTTATATAGATATTGGACTCCTAATTTTAGGTGGTTATCAGGATTTATAGGTTTCATTGTTTGTGCTGTGTTTGGGATATTTCCTTGGGAAATTTGGAATAACCTCGCTGATTATTGGTGGATAGCTACTTTCTGGATACCCGGCTTATTAGCGAAAGAGCCGCCTAGATATTCAAGAACTTATAATCCTTGGTTCTTTGCAGGTATGTTCACCTACCTTTTAGCTTTTTCTATTTGGCTAACAGGAGTGCCTGATAGCCCTTATTGTGATCCTGACAGATTCTTTCAAGCTCATGGTATTTGGCATGTTTTAAGCGCATTAGCAACTTGGTGCTTTTTTAAATTTCTTAGAACAGAAAAACTAAAAGATTAAGTCCCGCAAAAAGTTTGAAGTATTTTCTCTTCGTCTTTTGGAGGAAGAGCTAAATGTAAATACTTTTCATTTTCTTCAAACGGGTCTTTAAGAGCAGCTAAAAGTTCATTCATGGGATTTAGATCCTCTTCATAAGAAGCTTTTATGGCTTTATCAACGTTATGGTTCCTTGGGATGTATACAGGGTTAATGCTCTCCATGTTGCTAACTATTTCGCCAGTATCTTTGTTTAATTCTTTTACGGTTAGTTTCCAATTTTTAAGCCACTCTTTAATTTTTCCCTGTTCTTTAAATTGGTCTAGAAATAAAGAATCTTTATTTAACAGAGCTTGGCTTAAATATCTAAAGCTAAGAGTATAGTCAGCTTGATTTGGAATCATTATCTTAAGTAAATCTTTTAAAATTATTTGATGTTGATCGGAGTTCCCATCTAATCCTATTTTATGGCACATGATGTCTAAAATTTCTTGATTGGTGTTGATAGAAAAATCATCTAACACTTTAGTTGCGAGCTCATTGGCTATTTTAGAGTCATTATCAATCAAGGAAATTAAACACCCCGCTAAAGAGGCAAGATTCCATGCAGCTATACTGGGCTGATTTCCAAATGCATATCTGCCACCATGGTCTATCGAGCTATATACAGTTGCAGGGTCATATTCATCTATAAAAGCACAAGGTCCGTAATCCAAAGTTTCTCCTGAGATTGTAAAGTTATCCGTGTTCATGACACCGTGGATGAATCCTACACTCATCCACTTCGCTATTAACTTTGCTTGTTTTCTAGATACAGCTTTAAGTAATTCTAGGTAGTGGTTATCCAATTCTCTAATTTCTGGAAAATGCCTCTGTATTGTGTAGTCAGCTAAATGCTTCACATCTTCCCATTGTTGCCTCGATGCAAAATACTCAAAAGTTCCTACTCTTATATGACTTTTTGCGATTCTGGTTAAGATGCCCCCTGGTTCAATTTGTTCTCTAAACACATGCTCTCCAGTTGAAACTGCAGCTAATGCTCTAGTTGTGGGTATTTTTAGGTGGTGCATAGCTTCACTAATAATATATTCCCTTATTACAGGGCCAAGCGCTGAACGCCCGTCTCCTTGCCTAGAGAATTTTGTCGGCCCTGAGCCTTTTAATTGAATATCAAATCTCTCTTTACCTACTTCTATTTCTCCTATTAGTGTTGCTCTTCCATCTCCTAGTTCGTGAACAAAATTACCAAATTGATGTCCCGCATAATTTAAAGCAATTGGGATGGTGTTCTCCGGAACAGAATTCCCAGAAAAATATTGGATTGCTTGTTTAGGGCCTATCTCAAGTCCTAATTCCTCAACCAATTCTTGATTAAAAGCTAGTAGTTGAGGCGATTTAACCGGAACAGGTTTTATTACTTGATAAAACTCCTCGGGTAATCCGATATAAGAATTAGATAATTTCAATTTACTTAAAAGCTGATCCCATCATATCTTCAAAGTTCTTCCTATAGAATTTATCCTGCTCCGTTTTGTTTAAATGGGAGGTAGCTTTTTCAAAACGCCCCATTGGGTTTCTACCTCCTTCAACATGCGGGTAGTCAGAAGAAAACATAAAAATATCACTTCCTGCTTGTTCAATCACCCAGTCTGTCGGTTCTGTGGGGTAGGGAGTTACTCTAACTTGACGTGATATGTATTCACTCGGTTTTAAAGATAATTGCTGTAATCTTTCTTCATGTCTAGCAAAAGCTTCATAAGCAGAATCTAGTTGCCGCATGAACCCTGGTACCCAAACTGAACCAAGCTCTATTACACCAAACATTAAAGAAGGGAACCTGTCTAATACGCCATCAAGAATTAAAAGCGATAGAGCTTGCATGGGCCCTGAAGAAATCGCCATATAGGAAATAGATCTAAAATTCTCTTCGCCTCCATGAAAGTCTTTAACTTTTGGCATTCCATTAATCGAGTGGGCTTTAGGCATTACAAAGTCAGCGGTGCCGACGTGGAACAGAATGGGCACTCCGGCTTCTTCAGCTTGTGCCCAGACCTTATCTAATTCTATATGGCTTGTAGAGTGACGTTTAGGACAAGCCCAAGGGATTAATAGTGCCTTAGCCCCCATCTTCAGTGCATCTTTAGCTGTATCATTGGCTTTCGCCAAGTCAGAGAGAGGTACGTATGCTACTGGCAATAATCTATTATCTTGAGAGCAAAAATCTATTTGCTTTCTATTAGTAGCTGCAGCAACTTCATACAAAAGCTCTACATCATCTGAGTGTTCCAAGCTTTCTAACCATACATTAGGAGAAGTAGGGAAGATTAATTGAGTCTTAACTCCTAGAAGGTCCAATGCTTCTGTTCTGTCAGTCTTATTAAAAGAACCTAGTGCATCATAATTTTTTCTAGCCATAAGCTCTTTTTCGTTAAGATCTCTGTACGACTTTTCTAGGTGAATATCTGTAATATCATCAAAATAAGTGTGGGCAAGACCTTTTGTTCCCTTAAAACGCTCTCTAAAAGCTTCCTGCACTCTTATGGTTCCAAATTCATCATACCAATTAGGAAGCTCCATGGTATGGGCATCAGCATCGTGGACTATTCTGTTTTCTATATAAGGCATATCTTTATTTAAAAGTAATAGTGATTTATATTAGGTCAACCATATAAATCAGTAAAGCTATAGAAGTGTTTAAAGTAGAAAAATTAGATAGATCTTTTGGAGCAAGGGTTTTTGATATAACTCTATCGGAAATAGAGGAAAACGAGATGCAGGAGTTATATCAATTATGGCTGGAGCATGCTCTATTAATCTTCCCAGGACAAAGCTTAAGTAATGAAGAGCAAGTAATATTTGCGGAAAGATTTGGTAGCTTAGAGTTTGATCTAAGTCCTATAAGTAACGTTAGAACAGACGGAACCGTCAGAGACCCGTATGACGATGACATTGTTAAATCCTTGAGAGGTAACATGGAATGGCATCACGACAGCACTTACATGCCCATACAGGCTAAAGGCGCAGTTTTTACAGCTCATATCGTTCCGAAGAAAGGCGGTGAAACAGGTTGGGCTGATTGTAGAGCCTCTTATGAGGCTCTTGATCAAGAAATGAAAGATAAGATAAATGAATTATCTGCCTTCCATTCTTATGAGTTTAGCCAAAAGGATCGTTATGGCCATAAGTCTAAAGATGAAAGTGAATTTAATAGTTATGGTTTTGATGTTGACCCAAAGCCCTTAAGGCCTTTGGTTAAGACTCACCCTGAAACTGGAGTCAAGTGTCTAACTATAGGTAGGCACGTACATAGAATTCCAGGGATGACTGATACAGAAGCACAAAAATTAGCTAAAGACCTTGAAGAGTTCACCACCGGGAATAAGTTTTGGACTTATCACCATTCTTGGGAGGTGGGTGATGCGGTTATTTGGGACAATAGGTGTTTAATCCACCAAGCCTGCCCTTGGGATCTAACCGAACCAAGAACTATGTATCACGCGAGAATAGAGGGTAACGCTATTACAGAAGCAGCCTCAAATTATCTGTAAATTTTTAACGTAAATCTGATAATTTACTGCGGTGATTTTCTAGTTTATCTTCGTCTAGTTCAATTCCAATTCCTGGTTTGTCTGAAATAATCAGGTCTCCATTTTCCCAAACAAAAGGTTCTTTAATTATTTCATCAAAGAACCCATCAGATTTTCCAATACTTTCCTGAATTAAAAAGTTAGGAATATTTGCATCTATCTGTAAAGCTGCAGCAGTAATGATAGGTCCTCCCCAAACGTGTGGTGCCATTAATACGTAATTAGCTTCAGCAAGTGTAGAAATCTTCTTACAAGCAGTAATTCCACCACAACTACCAAGATCAGGTTGAGCGAAAGCACAACCACCCTGATCAAATAGATTCTGGAATTCATGCAAGGTAACAAGCCTTTCTCCTGAAGCAATAGGAATGGAAGTGCTTCTAGCTATTTTTCCCATTTCTTTGTAATTTTCTGGAGGGCAAGGCTCTTCTAGCCATAAGGGGTCGTATTGCTCAACTCTAGCAGCTAATCTTCTGGCGGCTGACGGAGTTATTTGACCGTGAGTACCTATTAGAATATCTGCTCTTGTGCCTACAGCTTCACGAATTGCTTTAACCGATTGTTCTGCATGGTCATATTCCTTTTGTGAAACTTCCCAAGGAGGAAAAGGCGTTTTTCTCCATACTTTCTGGGGTAGAGGATCAAATTTAAGGCCTGTAAAGCCTTCGTCAGCTAAATCAGATGCTAATTCTCCAAGACGCTGAGGATCTGTTGTCCAAGCACCTATGGCTTCATGTATGGTTGTTTTAACGTCTCTTTCATAAATATAAGTATAAGTTCTTATTCTGTCTCTGTATTTACCTCCTAAAAGGTTGTAAACAGGAGTGTTGTAATACTTGCCAGTAATGTCCCAAAGCGCAATGTCTATAGCACTTATTAAACCAACGGTTATGTAATCAGGATGTTGGTCAGTTAAACCAGCATAAAGGGTGTGATAAAGAGTCTCTCTGTTTAGAGGGTCTTGATCTTTAAGGTAATGCTCAAATATATCTTTTAAATTTTGCTCGAACCCGTCTTCTACCCCTAGCAGCGTATAAAGAACAGCTGTTTCACCCCAACCCACAATACCTTCATCCGTTTCAAGTTTAATAAAGAACCAGAAGAGGCCACCTAAGTTAGGTTCACCAGTTTTAATAACGTAAGTTTCAATATTAGTTAGTTTCATTTTTTTCCTGCTTATTTAAAAATTTAGATTTTTAAAGAATCTAAGGGCTATGTTAGGGAATAATATATACGTCAGAAGCATTTCTTCCTTTTCTGAAAGATCAGGTAAAGAGTTTTTAGAGCATAATTCTTTCAATTCTTTTTTCATGTTTTGCAATTCTTCTGCGTCCAAAGCATCTCCAACTTCATCCATTGAGTCTACTCGTTTTTTTAGATCTTCTTTTATTTCACCGGGTAATCTACCGTAATTCCCTTTAATTAGATTTATCGATTCATTAGATAGATTCTTATATCTATGACCATCCATAACATTAAGTAATGCTTGGGCTCCTACAATCTGAGAAGCTGGTGTAACAAGAGGAGGGTATCCAAAATCTTTTCTTACTTCAGGTATTTCATTCTTTACAAGATCTATCTTATCTTCTTGCTTATTAGATTTAAGTTGAGTTTCAAGGTTAGATATCATTCCACCTGGAACTTGTTTAACTAGCATGGTCGTATCAACACCTTTCATGTCACCTTCAAATTCAGCGTACTTTTCTCGTATAGCTTTAAAATAGTCCGAAGATTCTTCCAAAGCATCCAGATCTAGATCAATGTGTCTCTCATGGCCTTCAAAGATTGCATTCATGGTCTCAGTTGCAGAATGGCCATAAGTCATGCTCAAAGAAGAGATTGAGGTATCTATATTGTCAATTCCAGCTTCTATAGCCTTCAAGTTGGTTGCTGCCGACATACCTGTGGTTGCATGAGTTTGCATATGAATAGGTATCGAAAGGCTTTGTTTTAAATTAGAAACCAAATCAAACGCATCGTAAGGTCTTAATAATCCAGCCATATCCTTTATAGCTAAAGAATCAGCTCCGCTATCTTCTATCTTCCTTCCAAGGTCTAGCCACGTAGACATGTCATGGACTGGGCTTGTTGTATAGGCTATCGTCCCTTGAGCATGCTTCCCAATCCTTTTTACTTCTTCGATAGTGAATTTGATGTTTTCGAAGTCATTTAAAGCATCAAAAGTCCTGAAGATTTCGATACCATTCTCAGAAGACTTTTCTAAGAAACTAGTAATAACTTTTTGCGAGTAATGTTTATAGCCTACAAGATTCTGGCCTCTTATGAGCATTTGTTGTGGAGTCTTCGGCATCAAGGCCTGAAAGGTCCTTAACCTTTCCCAAGGGTCTTCATCGAGATATCTTATGCATGCGTCATAAGTTGCTCCGCCCCAGGTTTCCATTGACCAATATCCAACCTTATCCAGCACTGGAATAATTGGAACTAGGTCTCTTAGAGGGACTCTAGTTGCCAATAGAGATTGAATGCCGTCTCTTAAGACGACTTCTGTAACTCCTACTTTATTAGAAGGCGGCATGTGTTATGAGTCTCCCCACTCATTTCAATTATTGTTGACCCAATCACTATAGCCCCCACTCATCGAAAAAACGTTGTTATAACCCATCTTTTGGATACTTTCTCCTGCTAGAGCGGATCTAAAGCCTCCTTGGCAGTATAAAACTATCTCAGCCCCTTTATTAGGGATGAGCTTAGCAATATCTCTTTCTATGATCCCCTTTCCGATATGGATAGAATTAGGGATGTTGCCTTCAATCCATTCACTATCTTCTCTGACATCTACTAAATAAAATTCTTCTGAATTATCTAATTTATTTTTAACTTGATGAACGTCGTATTCAGGTACGCTTTCTAGTGATTTCTGAACCAGCTCTAAGAAGCCAATATCATGATCTTTCATAACAATCACTATAGAACCAAAGCAAAAAAAAAGAAATATTAAATAGAGTTAGATAGGTATTCTTTAATGTTACCCGGGCAGTTACTTGTAATAGAATTAAGGCCAAGCTCATAATATTTTTTGGCTTCTTCTTTGGAATTAACTGTCCAAACATGAACTTTCTTTTTTTCTTTGTTAATTTTGTTACAAAAATTAAGATCAAGGCACTCGTGGTTTTGAGCCCCTACACCATCGGCATTAATTTCGTTCATTACACTTACAATCTCATTCTCTTCTATTAGTTTAGGACTTTCAAAGTTTACTAACAAATTACCGGTCAATTCAGGCGCCATAGATTTGATTTCCTTAATAACTTCAGGGTAAAAGGAAATAATGCTCATTTTGTTAATCTTTTCTTTATATTGATAAATTTCATTAAGGAGATGCTCAATTATTTCTGTTCCAGTTTTTACTTCTATATATATTTCTTTTTCATTTGGAATTAAATCTATGACTTCTCTTAGCAATGGTATGGATTCTTCTCTCCACTTATCTCCAAACCATGAACCTACATCAAGTTTGTTCAATTCTTCATAATTACTATCTTTTATATTCATAGAATTTCCTGAGGTTCTTAAACAGCTCTTATCATGATGACAAACAATCTGATTGTCTTTGGTAAGTCGAACATCAACTTCTACACCATCTGCGTTTTGATCAAATGCAGATGCAACAGAAGCAAGAGTATTTTCAGGAGCATCTTCAGAAGCTCCTCGGTGAGCAATTATTTTAGTGTTTAGTCCCAGCTTAGAGCGCCACCAGTTTGGTATTCAATTACTCTGGTTTCAAAGAAGTTTTTCTCTTTCCTTAGATCCATAATCTCAGACATCCAAGGGAAAGGGTTTGTAGCGCCTTCAAATTCTTCTTCTAAACCTATTTGGACAAGTCTTCTGTTTGCTATAAATTGAAGGTACTCTTCCATCATATTAGCATTCATTCCTAATATACCTCTAGGCATAGTGTCTCTTGCATACTGAACTTCTAATTCAGTGCCTTCTAAGATCATCTGAGCAGCTTCTTGACGCATTTGTTCATCCCATAGATGAGGGTTCTCTATCTTTATTTGGTTAATCATATCTATACCAAAGTTGAGATGCATAGATTCATCTCTCAAGATGTATTGGAACTGTTCCGCTGTTCCTGTCATCTTGTTTCGCCTTCCCATTGAAAGTATCTGGGTAAAGCCACAATAGAAAAATATACCTTCAAGGACACAGTAAAAGGCAATCAAGTTTTTTAAAAGCATCTTGTCTGTTTCATCCGTACCAGTTTTGAAGCTAGGATCAGAGATACCTTTGGTGTATTTGAGCCCCCAAGAAGCTTTTTTCGCAACGCTTGGTATTTCTCTATACATGTTGAAAATTTCACCTTCATCCATTGCTAGTGACTCTATGCAGTATTGGTAGGCATGTGTATGGATAGCCTCTTCAAAGCTTTGTCTTAATATGTATTGCCTGCATTCAGGATTCGTTATTAACCTGTATATAGCAAGTACCAAGTTGTTCGCTACGAGAGAATCTGCTGTTGAAAAGAACCCTAGATTTCTCTTCACAATTGTTCTTTCATCTTCTGTGAGGCCATCATTTGATTTCCAAAGTGCTATATCAGCAGTCATATTTATCTCTTGCGGCATCCAGTGGTTGGCGCTTCCATCTAGGTATTTTTGCCAAGCCCAATCATATTTAAAAGGCACTAACTGATTAAGGTCAGCCCTACAATTTATCATGGCCTTATCATCTACTTGTACTCTTCCCGCAAGACCTTCTAGCTCTTCTTCTCCTTCTTTGGTATCTAATTCCAGAACGGCTTCTTTAGCTAGCTTTGCTCTATCACCTGACTCAATGGGATTTGGGTTTTCCTCAGGTTGTTTTTCTATTTCTTTGTTAATAGATATAGAAGTTTGATTAGCTGCTTCTTGTTGTGCAGGTTCCGGTTTGACTGTCTTTTTCGACTCGTCGTATTCATCCCAGTTTAACATCTCTCCCCCTTATCCTTACTGACACGCTTCGCAATCTGGATCAAGAATTGAGCAGGCTGACGGAGCTGTTGTTGTTGGTTGTTGAACTTCTGGTTGTGTAGCGGATACCGCATTTAGCTCTCCTGTCGATATGGTTGACTTTTCGGCTGTTGTAGCAGATCTTGATCTTAGGTAATACGTTGTTTTTAATCCTCTAAGCCAGGCCATCCGATACATAATGTCCAGTTTCTTTCCATTTGGTTCGTCTATATACAGGTTTAATGATTGGCTTTGGTCTATCCACTTTTGTCTTCTGCTTGCTGCGTCTATTAACCACCTTGGTTCAATATCAAAAGCAGTTGCATAAAGCGCTTTTATGTCATCAGGAATTCTGGATATACCTTCGACGCTTCCATCATAATATTTAAGATCATTTATCATGACAGAGTCCCATAGTCCAAGTTTTTTTAGATTCTCTACCATAGGGATGTTAGTTACGGTAAATTCACCAGATAAGTTAGATTTAACGTATAAATTCTGGTATGTGGGTTCTATTGATTGAGAAACGCCTGTTATGTTGGCTATGGTTGCTGTTGGAGCAATAGCCATAACGTTAGAGTTTCTCATGCCTTGTTTTTTAACTACTTTTCTCAAACTGTCCCAGTCCATAGTAGAACTTTCATCAACGTCCAAATAATCTTTTCCTCTGCTCTCTTTTAGCAGTTTAATAGAGTCTATGGGAAGTATTCCTTGGCTCCAAAGAGAACCTTCGTAAGATTGGTAGGTTCCTCTTTCTTTGGCTAGATTACTAGAAGATTTAATGGCGAAGTAACTAACCATCTCCATTGATTTGTCAGCAAACTCAACAGCTTCTTCCGAAGCGTAGGGCATCTCCAGCATATAAAGAGTATCGTGAAATCCCATAATACCTATACCAATAGGCCTATGTTTCATGTTCGATGTTTTTGCTGCCTCTACTGCGTAGTAATTGATGTCTATAACATTATCAAGCATCCTAATTGCCGTATTGATTGTTTTTTCTAGCTTTTCTTCATCCATCTGGCCATTTTTGATGTGATGGGTAAGATTTACGGATCCTAGATTACAGACAGCAATTTCTTCTTGGCTTGTATTGAGAGTTATTTCTGTACAAAGGTTTGAAGAGTGGACAACCCCTGCGTGTTGTTGGGGTGATCTTAAATTACATACATCTTTAAAAGTAATCCACGGGTGGCCTGTTTCGAAGACCATGGAAAGCATTTTTTTCCATAATTCTTTTGCTTCTATTTTTTTATAGAACTCTATTTCGCCGGCTTCTACTTTTGCCTCATACTCTTCATATCTTTTTTCAAAATCTAAGCCATATAAGTCATGGAGATCAGGCGTATCGCTGGGAGTAAATAAGGTCCATTCTCTATCTTCAGATACTCTTTTTAAGAATAGATCAGGAACCCAGTTTGCTGTATTCATATCATGAGTTCTTCTTCTGTCATCGCCAGTATTCTTTCTTAATTCTACAAACTCTTCTATATCTACATGCCAAGTTTCTAAATAAGAGCATACTGCCCCTTTCCTTTTTCCTCCTTGGTTAACAGCTACCGCGGTGTCGTTTACAACTTTAAGAAAAGGAACTACGCCTTGAGATTTTCCATTTGTTCCCTTTATTTGAGATCCGAGTCCTCTTACAGGAGTCCAATCATTCCCTAGTCCTCCTGCCCATTTAGAAAGCATTGCGTTGTCTTGAATTGCACCATATATACCATGCAGGTCATCTGGTACGGTTGTTAGATAACAAGAAGAGAGCTGGGAATGTTTTGTTCCTGAGTTAAATAGAGTAGGGGTAGAACTCATGTAATCAAAACTAGAAAGCAGGTTGTAGAATTCTATAGCTCTTTCTTCTTTTTGCTCTTCTCTTAGAGCTAGCCCCATAGATACCCTCATGAAGAACACTTGTGGTAGCTCATACCTAATTTCATTATCGTGTATAAAATAACGATCATAGAGCGTTTGAAGGCCTAAATAGGTAAAGTCATTATCTCTGTTTGCAGTTATTGCTTTTCCTAGTTTTTCTATATCCATTTCAAGAAGATCTGGATTTAATATTTCATTTTCTACTCCTTTAGCTAAGAAGTTTCTTAAGGCTTCTGGATAAAGTGCCTCCATTTCTTTTTGGGTTGCTTGTTCTTGCATTCCTAAATAAGTTAGAGTCTCTGTACGGATGTTGTCTAATAGTATCCTTGCCGTTACATAGGTATAGTTTGGTTCCTTTTCAACAAGTGTTCTTGAGGTCATAACTAGAGATGTTCTTGCATCTTCTATTGAGACGCCGTCATACAGGTTTTTGCTCGCTTCTTCTAGTATTTGTTGAGCATCCGTTCCTTCTAGCCCTTCACATGCTTCTTTGACCATTACTTCGAGCCTTCCCATGTCCAGGGTATCCTCTTCTCCATTTTCAAGGACTATTTTTACCCCTTCCTTTTCTTTTTTCTCTTGCGGTTCTTCTTGCTTTCTTATTTGTTTACGCTCTTCTCGATATAGCACGTAGGCTCTTGCTACTTGTTGTTCACCAGAGCGCATAAGTTCTAGTTCAACCTGGTCTTGTATTTCTTCAATATGGAGGGTTCCTCCTGAGGGCATTCTTCTTGAAAAGGTCTGAGTTACAGAATTTGCTAATTGGTTTACTTCATTATGTATTCTTGTAGATGCTGCGGCTGCTCCACCCTCTACAGCTAAAAATGCTTTTGTTATTGCGATAGCAATCTTTTCTGCATCGTAAGATACAACCGACCCATTTCTTTTTATTACTCTCATCTGCCCTGGTGCTATTGCTTGCTCTTTTTCCTGGCCTTTTTGGCCCTTGTTTTTCTCTTTTTCTTCTAGTGTTTGTACCGATGGCTCCATGTTTTCCCTCTTTCTAACTTTTCTTGTTTTTTTCTCTACAACCCCACATATAGTGTCTCTTTTGATCTCAAGACACAAGATACTGTGTTTTTGTACAAAACACAATACTATAAATATACAAATTTTCTGTTAATTTGTTGTGGATAAGTATTTATAAGTATGATTTTGTATATTAGCCTTAAATTTGTTTAAATCAGAAGCTGTATGTTAAAAAAAATTATATCTATTGATCAAGGAACCACCAGTTCTAGAGCTGTTGTGTTTGATGAAGAAGGAAAACTTATTGATTTTGAACAGAAAGAATTCTCCCAAATCTTTCCTAATGATGGTTGGGTGGAGCATAATCCTGAAGAAATCTGGAGTTCCGTTGTCTTAGTTACAAAGACTTTGATCAAGCGCTTAAATCTTTTACCTGAAGATATTGCTTCCATAGGTATCACAAATCAAAGGGAAACTACAATCATTTGGGACAAGGATACAGGTGAGGTTATCTATAATGCCATCGTTTGGCAGGATAGAAGAACAAGTTCTTTTTGTGATTCTCTTCGTTCTGAAGAAGATAGAATAAAAAAGAAAACAGGTTTAATTATTGACCCTTATTTTTCTGCTACTAAGATTCATTGGCTTTTAGACAACATAGAGGGAGCAAGGAAGAGGGCAGAAAACGGAGGTCTTCTTTTTGGCACTATTGATTCATTTTTAATGTGGAGACTTACTGAAGGAAGAGAACACAGAACGGATGCATCAAATGCTGCAAGAACTATGCTTTACAACATTAACTCTAACGAATGGGATGAAGAACTGTTGAGTCTCTTCAACATACCTTCAAGCTTACTTCCGGAAGTTTGTGACAATGCCTTCGATTTTGGACATACAAATTTGTTTGGTGGAAAGATAAGTATTGGTGGCTCTGCAGGTGATCAACAATCTGCATTAATTGGACAGTGCTGTTTTGAACCTGGAGAGGTAAAGAGCACTTATGGCACAGGCTGCTTTATGATCGTAAATACAGGAGAAGAGGTTCTTCAATCAAATAATAAGCTTTTGTCTACAATTGGGTATAGGCTTAAGGGAAAAACCACTTACGCTCTTGAGGGGAGCATATTTGTTGCAGGCTCAGCAATTCAATGGTTAAGGGATGGACTTAATTTCTTTGAACACGCGTCTGAATCAGAAAGTTTGGTTAAACAAGCCAATAAAGATTCTCAGGTTATAGCGGTTCCTGCTTTAACTGGATTGGGAGCACCTCATTGGGATGCAGAAGCAAGGGGAGCAATTTTTGGATTAACTAGAGATACAGGGGTCCCTGAAATAACCAAAGCCGTTATTGAGTCTATTGTCTTTCAAACTAAAGATTTATTAGAAGCCATGAAAAAAGACAAGGCTTTGTTTAAGTCATTGAAAGTAGATGGAGGCATGGTAGCTAATGACTGGTTTAATCAAGAGCTAGCTAATGTTTTACAGCTTTCCGTTTTTAGACCAAAGATTATAGAAACTACCGCCTTAGGCTCTGCTTATCTTGCAGGATTAAGTGCAGGTGTTTTTGAGAGTTTAGAAGACCTTAAATCGAATTGGTCAGTTGATAAGCAATTCAATCCCTTGGAGTCTTCAAGTAAGTATACGGAATGGCAAGAAGCAGTAAAAAAGGTTTTGTCAGATTAAATTACTTTAACAGTTCTAACAATAAACCTTTCTGGGCATGGAGTCTGTTTTCTGCTTGGGTCCATACCTTGCTTCTTTTGTCATTAAATAAATCTGCAGAAACTTCTTGTCCTTTGATGGCAGGCAAGCAGTGAAGGAACATTGCCTTTTCATTGGCTTTATCTAAGTTAGTAGGGCTTATTTGGTATGGAAGGAAGGACTTTTCTCTTTTCTCTTTTTCATTTTCGTTACCCATAGAAACCCAAACATCCGTTGTTACTATGTCGCTTCCTTCTAACGCCTCCTCAAGTGATTCCGTAAAAGTTACATTTTCGAGATCTTTATCTTTAGGTTGGTATTCTTCAGGACAGGCCACGTAAAGTTCAAAATTAAAAATGCTTGCTGCCTCAGCATAACTATAACAAACGTTGTTAAAATCACCTGACCAACATACTTTTTTCCCTTCTATAGGTCCTTTTTCTTCATAGTAAGTTAATAAGTCTGCTAGGATTTGGCAGGGGTGAGATAAATCACTTAAACCATTGATAGTAGGGCAAGTAGAGTAAGTAGAAAACTCAATCTGGGTTTCATGATTTACTGTCCTAAGAACAACACAGTCAGCCATTGAGCCTATTACTCTTGCAGTATCTTCTACAGGCTCTCCTCGGCCTAAGTGGAGATCGTCAACGGATAGAAAGCTTGCCTTTCCTCCTAGCTGATTCATGGCAACTTCAAAAGAAACTCTAGTTCTTGTTGAAGATTTCTCAAAGATCATGGCAAGATATTTACCGCTGAGAGAAGTTCCTCTTTTCGAAGGTCTCTTTATAGCTAAAGAGTTTTCAATTATTCCTTCTAAAGTATCTTTGCCTAGATCGGATAGATTTAAAAAATTTTGCTTCATGTCTATAAAAAAAGGTTGAGAACTATATATGCTATCGTAGATTAACGCAATTAGTGATATGCTTCGCGACTTTAAAATTAAACCTTAATTTATATGTCAAAATTTCAAGTGAAGACACTTAGTAATATTGCAGATGTAGGCCTAGAACGTCTAGAAGGCACTCATTGTTTATTAAATAATGAGTCAGATTTACCGGATGGTGTCTTAGTAAGAAGCACTAAAATAAACAATGAACACCTGACTGATAATCTTATGGCAATTTCAAGAGCAGGTGCTGGCGTAAATAATATACCCGTTGATGTGTGCACTGAAAAAGGAATTGTCGTTTTTAATACCCCAGGTGCAAATGCTAATGCGGTAAAGGAACTTGTGTTGGCGGGCCTTATGCTGTCTTCTAGGAATATTTATAGCAGTATAGATTTTGTAAATAGTCTTACTCATTTAGAAGACATGTCTGATTTAGAACCCTTTTTAGAAGAAAACAAAATGCAATTCAAAGGCAGCGAGTTAGCGGGTTCAACTCTAGGTGTTGTTGGCTTAGGAGCCATAGGATCTAAAGTAGCTAGAATGGGCGTAGCATTAAATATGAATGTTGTTGGATATGATCCGGCTCTCTCAGTTCAAGCTGCATGGAAACTGCCCAGCCAAGTCCATCCTGCGGATACTTTAGAAGAGTTATTTAAAGTCTCTGACTATGTTTCTGTCCATATACCAGCCTTAGAAAGTACAAAGGGGATTATTAACGAAACCCTCTTTAAACAATCTAAAAACTTATCCCTTCTTAATTTTGCTAGACATGAGGTTGTAAATACAGATGATGTATTAACTTACCTTGATAAAAATAACTTAAGTAACTTCATCACTGATTTTCCCACACCAAAACTTATAAAAAGGGCAAACAACCATAAGGACGTCATACTTCTTCCCCATATTGGTGCAAGTACTTCTCAAGCTGAAGAGAATTGTGCAGTTATGGCAGTAAATCAACTAGTAGGTTTTCTTGAAACGGGGAATATAAAAAATTCAATAAACTTTCCTGAAGTACAAATTGAAAGGACCACTGAAAATAGAATCACTATTACAAATAAAAACGTTCCTTCAATGATTGGACAGATTGCTACAACACTTGGGAAGCTTAATTTAAATATCGCAGACATGGCAAATGTTAGCAGAGGAGAAATAGCATACAATCTCATAGATATTGAAAATAATGTTGAAGACGAAGCCATAAAAGCAATATCAAAAATAGAAAATGTTGTGAACGTTAGATTGATTAAATAAAGGGATTATTATTGGTCACTTTAAGTCATTGTTTTCAATAAGTTATTTCGCTTCTTACTGCTAAAATCAAGCAATTCTGTCAATAAAAACTCTATATTTACACACAAGATTTTTTTTTCGATATTGCTCACAAAGCGTCACTAGATAGAAAAGAAAAGAAAAAAATGAAAAATCAATAAAATCCTTTAAGTTATTGATTTAATTATATTTTATGTTTTATGTCTGAATTTTGATCAATTTGCTAAGAGTCTGCTATTGAAAAGGTATTTTATTAAAGCCTTAAATTATCCCGAAAGTTATCCACAGAAAATGTGGATAAGATTTTATATTTAAACTTAGTAAAAAGAGATAAAATTTGTTGTCAAATATGACCCATAAAATTCCACTAAAAAAACCTTCTATTCATGAGTCTTGGCTACAAGAAATAGGTGATGAATTTGATAAACCTTATATGCAAGAGCTTAGGGCGTTCCTTGTTGGTGAAAAGTCTAAAGGTAAAGTTATTTACCCTTCTTCAAAAGATATTTTTTCGTCAATAAGACTGACAAATATAGACCGAATTAAAGTAGTCATTATAGGACAAGATCCGTATCATGGGCCTGGTCAGGCTCATGGTTTATCATTTTCTGTTAAACCTGGAATTAAGATACCTCCTTCTTTAAGAAATATATTTTTAGAATTAAAAGAAGATTGTGGGATACCTTACCCTGAAAGTGGGTTCCTTTTGCCTTGGGCTGAGCAAGGGGTTCTTTTATTAAATTCTGTGCTCTCTGTTGAAAAAGGAATTCCAGGATCTCACGCGAATAAGGGGTGGGAAAGATTTACTGATAGACTAATCAAAATATTAAATGATAAAGAAAATCTAGTTTTTCTCCTTTGGGGAAATTATGCGTCACAAAAAGGAAAGAATATTGATAAGGATAAGCATTTGGTACTTAAGGCAGCCCATCCTTCGCCTTTCTCTGTTCAAAAAGGTTTTTTTGGATGTAAACATTTCTCGAAAGCAAATAACTTTTTGATCCAAAAAGGGATTGGAGCAATAAATTGGGCTCTATAAATTCTTTAGCATTTAAGAGAAGAAGCGTTTTCAAACATTATCTCTCCTTCTGAATAGTTCTTATTCATTGATATAAGGCAATAAGTTTTATCTTCTTTTTTCATTGATCTTAGAACAGATCCAATTTTCTTCTTTTTATTGTCGAAGACTTCTTTTGTGATTTCTTTTTTCTCTAATGTCCCGTATTGTACAAATGGTTGTTTCTTTGCTCGGTAGTGAATTCTGGCAACTATTTCTTGACCCGTATAACAACCTTTATTGAAATCTATCCTCTCTGTTTGATGGTATCCCAGCTCATGAGGAGTGTACTCACCAATCTCTTCAAAATTAATATCAATCACTTTGTTTTGAATATTATCAATCTCCCATTCTTTTAAGTCCTTACAAATATTGAACTTCTTTAGTATTTGTTTATTTTTTTCTTGGATAGCAAGTAAGCAGTATCTTTTATTTAAATAATGGATTCTTAAAATTTCTTCATGTTCCTGAAGATTAAGATCTAAATTTGTTTCTAGGAAAAGATTATTTAAAGCAACTTTATCTAAAGCAAAAAAACTATATGTTGTGTTCATATGCATTTCTAATTCATAGAAAGGAGAATATTTAGCTAAAGTCTTCTTCGTTTCTTCCATAATCATGGAATGCCCTATTAGAAGGAAAGAATTCTTTGATTGAGGTTTTTTAATAATTACAAAAGAACTAGTAACTCTTCCTTTTAAATTGCAAAGAGCACCTAAACCTACACGACCATCCTTTATGCGCTCCATATCACAAGTAATTTGACCTTGAAGTAGTTCAAACGCCCCTTCACCTATTATTTCAAGTGTGCTCAAATACTCTAATTCAATTAAATCAGTAGGTTTCACAATTCATATTATAAGGTATTAGACTTGACAGACTTAAAGAAAAAAACACTTTGGCAATGTAGGAGAGGTCTCTGGGAGCTTGATGCCATCTTAACCCCATTTGTTGAAAATCACTTTCAAAATTTAGATATAAATCAACAAAACCTCCTTATAAAGCTGTTGTCTTATGAAGATATTGATATATTTGATATTCTTGTAACTAAGAAGCAAGTAGATCTAGATAATGAAATGACCAAGTTAGTTAATTTAATTTTGTCCAAACATTTAGAGACAACAAAAGAAAGTATATGATTCTTTTAGCAGACATAGGTGCAACGAATGCTCGTTTTTCAATAACCGAAAGTTTTGTAGAATATTCTCTTTCTGACAGGCTTAACATAGGAGACTATAACTCTTTAGAGGATATCTGCCTTGCCTACTTAACAAAACACGACCTATTGCAAAAAGTTGATAAGGCAGTTCTGGGTGTTGCTGCGCCTGTAATTAATGATGAAATCACCTTCGTAAATGCTGATATCTCTTTTAGGGCAAGTGAATTAAAGAAAAAATTATTTAAGAAAGGCTTAACTGTAATAAATGACCTTGCTTTACAGGCCCATGCAGTTAAGAGGTTAGAAGAAGATGAGATTATTTATATTGGAAAGAAAATTATGCCCAATGCTGGAACAAGAATACTTATAGCACCTGGAACTGGATTAGGGCTGGCTGGAATTACAAATAATGAGGTCATTTCAACTGAAGCAGGACACATAAATATTTCAGATAAGGTATTAAGGCCGACTTTAAAAAAGATAGTTGACAGTTTTGTTTCAGAAAATACGAGGGTGCCTACTTACGAAGATTTTCTTTCAGGTAAAGGGATTTCCTTTTTTTACAAGGTCCTTTCAGGGAATAGTAATAGTACCTATACAAATGAAGACATACTGCAGCTCGCAGAATCTGATGAGCAATGCAAAGAAGTTAAAAATTTATTAAATTATCTACTTGCTTCATACTTACGTTACGTGACACTTGTTTGGGGCGCATCTGGAGGGGTTTATCTTTCTGGATCCATAGCAAATACACTTTTAGATAAAAACTCGCATAAAGATTTCAGAGAAATATTTGAAGATAGCGAAACAATGAATGAATTTCTGACCATAACCCCCTTAATTTTGATTAAACTTGATGATATTGGTTTTAGAGGAGCTTTGGAAGTTGCAAAAGAACTTTGATAAAAGACAGAACTTTTTAAACATGACGAGGTCTATTTAGAAGTGGAAAGGAAGGAAAATAATAAAGAGGTTGATCTTTCTCTTGTTAGAAGAGCTAAGAAAGGTGACTACAGAGCTTTTGATCTCCTTGTTTTAAAATATCAGAGTAGAGTTATATCTACAGCTTTTAAATACGTAAAAGAAAAACAGTTAGCAGAAGACATTGCGCAAGAGGCTTTCATAAAATCATATAAATCAATAAATTCTTTTAGAGAAGAAAGCTCTTTCTATACTTGGATTTATAGAATAACCGTAAATACCGCAAAGAATTATTTAGTATCTAGAAAAAGAAAAGGTGAAACCTCTATGACTGATCTATCTGAAGATGATTCTGTTTACTTTGATAAAGTTGATATGGATTCTCCTCAAGAGATTCTAAATGCCAATCAATTAAGAGATTTAATTCATGATACTTTATCGAGCCTAGGAGAAGAAACTAGAACCGCTTTATCTCTTAGAGAATTTGATGGGTTGAGTTATGAGAAGATAGCCGAGATAGTAGATTGCCCAGTTGGAACAGTAAGATCTAGAATATTTAGAGGAAGAGAAGTATTAGAGCAATCCATTAAGAAACATATGAGAAATAACCAGGTTTACAAAAATAATGAAATATCATGACAGTAAGTAAAGGAATAAAAGAAAAAATATCTGCATTAAGCGATGGAGAGTTATCAGAGTTTGAAACCAGAAGGGTTTTAAATGAAATAGAAGATAATGCCGAACTAAGAGAATATTGGAATGATCTGCAAATCTCTAAGAGAGTTCTCCACAAAGATAACTTATTATTTGAAGAGATTGATATTTCTACAAGAATTAGCAATGAGCTAGGCAAAAAAGCGAAGATTGTAACTAGTGAAAGAAGTTGGTGGGTAAATCAAAAAAACTATATAGGTATGGCATTAGCAAGTTGTTTAGTGGTATTTTTCTTCAATTTTCAATATACGAATAATAACAATTCCTTCACGGATCTTGCTTCCAAAAGGATTTCAGAAGCTATAGCAAGTCCTGAGGCAATTGAAGTCTTGAATAATTCTGTTTCTGGAATTAATGCTGAGTTGCAAAACATTCAGAACGGTCCACAGGGGATCTTAAGAGCAAATTATCTTATGCCTTCTTCAGGAAAGTCTTTTAAGGTAAGCTTATCACCTATAGAGACACCTATGGCCCTATCTTCTTCTAGAGCGTCGAGGATATCTTATATCAAAACAGAAAAAGGCATCTTTGTTATTTCGGTGAGTGGTGATATAACAGCTGAAAAAAAATCTAAAATATTGCAGAATGCCAACTTTTTCTCAAACAAAGTTAAATAATTAAGGAATTATAGATGGTCATTATTAGATCTTTATTTGTTGTTGTATTGTTAGGTTTCGTTGCTACGACAGGGGCAAAGGACTTACCAAACTTTTCGGATTTAGCGGAAGAATCTTCTCCTGGAGTGGTTAATATAACTAGCACTAAGACTGTGAGTAACAGAAACTCATTCGGACAAAGAGGTTTTGGTGATCCAAGATACGACGAATTTTTTGAAAGATTTTTTGGAGAACAACCTAGGGAGAGACAGAATTCCAGGCCCATCATATCCACTGGTTCAGGTTTTATAATCTCTAAGGATGGTTATTTATTAACTAATAATCATGTTGTGCAAGGAGCTGAAGAGGTAATAGTTAGTCTAGGAGATAGAAGAGAATTTGAAGCGGAGATAATAGGTACTGATGAAAGGTCTGACGTTGCTCTTCTTAAGATCGAGGCTTCTGACTTGCCTGCTCTTAGAATAGGAAGTTCGAAGAAGCTTAAAGTAGGCGAGTGGGTTGTAGCAATAGGCTCTCCTTTTCAATTAAGGTTTTCTGTAACATCAGGAATAGTTAGCGCCAAAGGAAGAAGTATACCTAATGGCTCCGATTCGACTTATGTCCCTTTTCTTCAAACCGATGTGGCTATCAATCCCGGTAACTCAGGAGGTCCTCTTTTTAATCTAGAAGGTGAAGTTATAGGAATTAATTCTCAAATTTACACCAGGTCAGGAGGTTACATGGGTGTTTCATTTGCCATACCCATTGATTATGCCATGGATGTTGCTGACCAGTTAAAAGAGAAGGGTTATGTGGCAAGAGGTTGGCTTGGAGTAAGCATTCAAGAAGTTACAAGCGAGTTGGCAGAAGCATTAAACATGGAAGTACCCAAAGGCGCCTTAATTTCACAGATAATTGAAGACAGCCCGGCAGAAAAATCAGGTTTAAAGGAAGAAGATGTAATCCTTTTCTTTGATGGTGAAGAAATATTCTATTCTTCAGATTTACCTTTAACCGTTGGAGCTATTAAGCCGGATTCTAGTGTTAACGCATTGGTTCTTCGAGAAGGAAAGAAAAAGACTATTAAAGTAAAAGTAGGTGAATTACCTAAAGACCCTTCTCTTTCTTTCAACGCCACAAACCAAAATTTATTAGGCTTGGTTGTAGAAAATCTAGACACTAAATCTAATAGGTCTGATGTAAGAGGTGTGGTTGTGAAAGCAATTGACTCTGAAGGAATTGCATACTCTTCAGGTATTAGGCAGGGAGATGTTATTTATTCAGTTGGAAGGAATAGAATAAGTAATGTGGAAGAATTTAGATCAGTTTTAAGTGAAATAGACAAAGAAAAGAGTACCACGGTAGGAATTTCTAGGAATGGAATTAAAAGAATTCTTAGCTTAAATCTGTCAAAATAGTTATCCTTCAGGCTAATTTTTAGTTAAAAAAGCATTTCTTGTGAATATTAGAAATTTTTCTATCATAGCGCATATCGATCACGGTAAATCCACTCTTGCAGATAGGATCATTGAACTTTGCGGCGGGCTAAGTCAAAGAGAAATGACCTCGCAAGTATTAGATACTCTAGAACTAGAACAAGAAAGAGGTATAACGATTAAGTCTCAAACGGTAAGTCTTTCTTATAAAGCAGTGGATGGAGAGCTTTATCAATTTAATTTAATAGACACACCTGGGCATGTTGATTTTGCATATGAAGTGTCAAGATCTCTGTCTGCATGTGAGGGGGCAATACTTTTAGTTGATGCTTCTCAAGGCGTAGAGGCTCAGACCCTATCCACGTGTTATAACGCTGTTGAAGAAGGCTTAACAATAATACCTGTTCTTAATAAAATAGATTTAGACCAATCTGACCCGGAAAGAGTAAAAAAGGAGATAGAAGAGATAATTGGCGTGGATGCTTCGGGCGCTCCTTGCATAAGTGCGAAAAAGGGAACAGGAATACAAGAAGTATTAGAACAGGTTGTTCATTTAATTCCTCCACCAGAAGTAAATAAAAAGGCACCACTGCAAGCTTCAATTATAGACTCTTGGTTTGATAATTATTTGGGAGTGGTTTCATTAGCCAGGGTAGTAAATGGCTCTATTAAAAAGGGCGATACTATTGAAATTTTTTCTAAAAAGGAAAAGCATATTGTTGATAAAGTAGGAGTTTTTAAGCCTAAATTAACTGATTTAACTGAATTGGAATCGGGGCAGGTCGGGTTTGTTTGTGCAAGCATTAAAGAAATAAGAGGAGCTCCTGTTGGAGATACTATTGTAAAGGCTAGCTCAGAGACGCCAAGGCTTGAAGGTTTCAGGGAGATAAATCCTCAAGTATATGCAGCTTTATTTCCTCAAAGTGCAGATGACTTCGAGGCCTTTAGAGAAGCTCTAGAAAAACTTTGTCTAAATGACGCCTCTCTTCAATATGAGCCTGAACACTCAGAAGCCTTAGGAGCTGGATTTAGATGTGGTTTCTTAGGAACTTTACATATGGAGATAATTTCTGAGCGCTTAAATAGGGAATATGGTATGGACTTGGTAGCAACGGCTCCAACTGTTGCTTATGAGGTATTGGGAACTGATGGTGCTACTCAAAGGATAGAAAATCCAAGTCGTTTACCAGATTACAGCAAGGTCAATTCTATATTGGAACCTATAGCTCGAGCCAATATATTGGTTCCTGAAATCTACATAGGCTCAGTTATGAAGCTTTGTAATGACCGAAGAGGAAAGCAGATTTCAATGCGTTATGTAGCAGGTCAAGCCGAGCTTATTTACGATGTCCCTCTTAGCGAGATAGTCGTAGATTTCTTTGATCGATTAAAGTCTGTGAGTAAAGGGTATGCGTCATTAGATTACTCTCTTGATAGATATGAGCTAGCCGACGTTATCAAGCTGGATATATTGCTTAATGGAGAAAAAGTTGATGCTTTGGCTTATATGGCTCATAGATCAGTTGCAACTGCTAAAGGTAAACAATTTACTGAAGCACTAAAAGACGTAATACCTAGGCAACAGTACGACGTAGCGATTCAAGCTGCAATAGGCGGGAAGATAGTTTCTAGGCAAACTGTTAAGGCCTATAGGAAAGATGTTACTGCTAAACTGTACGGAGGAGATGTTACAAGAAAAATGAAATTACAGAAAAAACAAAAAGAGGGAAAAAAACGAATGAAGAATATTGGCAAGATCGAAGTTCCCCAGGATGCTTTCCTTTCTGTTCTGCGGGTGAAGGAATAATATGGATACAGCTTTAATAATTTTATTATTATCCGAGTCAATAGGTTACGTTTTATGGATAATTTTTACTAATAACAAGCAACCATTAAAGAGAGATATAACTAGTGGTGTTATGTTTCTTTTTGCGTTAATCATTCTTTATAAGGTTTTTAAACTTAATTTAGATTTTGGACTGGTTCTCTTAATAGCAACAATACTAGCCGCTCTATCTTGGTTAGTCGGGAAGATTATCAATATAGAAGAACTTAGAAAAGAAAGTAGATCTTACTTTTTAATCTTATTGGTAATTACTTCTATACGTGCATTTGCTTATGAGCCTTATCAAATACCAAGCCGCTCTATGGTTCCTGGTTTGCAAGTAGGAGATTTTGTTTTAGTTAATAAATACTCATATGGGCTAAAATTTCCAGGTACTAATTACCTTATAGGTGGATTTTCTTCTCCTGAAAGAAATGATGTAGCTGTATTTATACCACCCCACACTTTATGCAATTCGTCTCCTGTCAAAGCTAGACCGGACTTAGCAAGTTTAACCACACCCGAGAGCCAACGCTTTTTAAATAAATTTATTAACTTGCAAGAAAGTAGGTGCAGCAAAACTGGAACAAAATTTGTTAAAAGAGTTGTAGGCGTCCCAGGAGATACAGTAGAGATAAAAGGATATGAAATTTGGATTAATGGCTTAAAATTAGTGCATCAAGTTATTACTGATAATGAAGTAGAGACATTAATTCAAGAGACGCTAGATGATGAAATTCACACAATTAGACTATTGGGACTACTGGAGTATGCCCAACACAAATGGGTAATTCCGGACGGACATTATTTGGCTATTGGAGATAATAGAGATAACAGCTTAGATAGCAGGGCATGGGGTTATTTTTCTGAGGATTATTTAATTGGGAAGGCTGAATTTATCTGGTTGCACTGGGGCTCTTTCTCTGAACTCCCAACTTTATCAAGAAACAAGAGGATAAATTAATATCTTATGAAGGAGCTTTCTTTAAGGATTGGATATACTTTTAAGAATAATAGTTTGTTTGAGTTAGCACTAACCCATAAAAGTTTTTCAAGAAACCACAATGAAAGACTTGAGTTTCTTGGAGATGCTGTTTTGACTATGTATGTAACCCATTATTTGTATGAAAAGTTCGATTCTTTAAGTGAAGGCAAGCTTACTCAATTCAAGGCCAGTATAGTTAGTAGAGATAATCTAGATCAGATAGCTAAGAATATAGGATTACATAATTATATAAAAATTGGCAAGGGAGAAAATTTAAGAAACAATTCAATACAAGGCAATGCTCTTGAAGCCTTGATTGGTGCTATATATTTAGATTCTAGCTATATAAAAACATCTGAAATACTTAAAGGCCTGCTTGGCGATGAACTGTTTGAACTAGAAGAAACAAAAGACTTAAAAGATGCTAAATCTAAGTTACAAGAAATATTACAGAAAGAAAATAAACAGCTTCCAAAATATTCGATAGCTTCAAAAGGATCTAAAGAAAAGGGAGGTGATTTTGAGGTCACTTGTTTAATTGAAGATTTAGACTTAGTCACTACAGGTAAGGGTAAAAACAAAAAGAAAGCTGAACTAGATGCAGCAAACAAAGCTTTGATAAATCTTAATATTTTATGAAGTCAGAAAGCAAAGCTAAGTCAGGGTACGTTTCTATAGTTGGCCGAACAAACGTAGGGAAGTCAACTTTACTAAATAGTTTACTAGGTCAGAAAGTATCCATTACTTCTAGAAAACCTCAAACCACGAGACATAAACTGTTAGGAATAAAAACCTATAAAGAATTCCAAATGATCTTCATTGATACTCCCGGTTTTCATTTGGATCACAAAAGAGCCCTAAATAACTACATGAATAAAGTTGCAAGTAGTGCCATGAAAGGAGTTGATGTTCTTATTTATGTAATTGATGGTCTAAATTGGACAGAAGAAGATAAGCAACTAATGGAGCAAATACCACAGGATTTTACATCCTCTATTTTGGTAATTAATAAGATTGATAAAATAAAAGAGAAAGATAGTCTATTACCTTTCATTGACGAATTATCTAAAAGTTATAGATTTTCTGAAATAGTGCCTCTTTCAGCATTAAAAAAACAGAATCTAGATATTTTACTGAAAATTATTTCTTCTAGATTACCCAAGGGAAGTCATATTTATCCTAAAGATCAAATTGCTGATACTACTGAAAGGTTTCTTGCTAGTGAAATAATCAGAGAAAAATGCATAACTAGAGTAGGAGATGAACTTCCTTATCGAATAACTGTTTCTATAGAAAAGTATAAAGAAGAGAAGAGTATTACACACATTGATGCAACACTTTATGTTGAAAAGAAAAGCCAGAAAGGGATATTAATTGGTGAAAAGGGAAGCAGATTAAAAGCTATTGGAACAGCTGCAAGGATCGATTTAGAAAGAAATTTAGAATCAAAAGTTATGTTAAAGCTCTGGGTTAAGGTCAAAAGTGGATGGTCGGACAATGAGGCTATGTTGAGCACTATGGGGTATGATCTTGGCTAAAAGAGTAAGCTTAGAGCCAGCCTTTGTTCTACATACCAGACCTTTCAAAGAAACTAGCTTATTGATAGATATATTTACCAAGAGCCTAGGAAGAATTAACTTAGTTGCAAAAGGGGCTAAGAAACCTAAGAGTTCGTTGCGAACAGTCTTAACACCCTGTTCTATGTTTTCCATTTCATTTAGTGGAAGAGGAGAATTAAAGAATCTCAATACCTGTGAAATAGTAGAACATTATCCTCTAAAGTCGCCTTTGACTTTAACTGCAATTGTTTATGTCAATGAACTCCTTATGAAGTCAACAGAGAGAGATGATCCTCATGATAAAATATTTAAACAATATCAATTAGTTTGCGAAGGTTTATCTAAAGATGTAGATCAGGCTAGAACAGAAGTTTTGTTACGAGAATTTGAATTGGTTCTTCTTCAAGAATTAGGATATGGAATAGACTTAAGGTTTGATTCAATGACTGGAAAAAAAATTAAATCAGAGCAAACTTATTCATTCGAGCCTAACCTTGGTTTTGTGCAACAGGCAGATAATCCAGAAAAAAATAATGATTATGTTTTTTCTGGACAAGATATAATAAATTTGTCAGAAGGAGATTTAACCGAACATAGAACCCGAAAGGCTTCGAAAACCATAATGCGCTTAGCTCTTGATTTTCATCTTGGTAACAGAAGTCTCAATATTAGAAAGTATTTATCCAGTAATTAAGAATCAATGATAAAAGGTGTAGGAATAGACTTAGTCGATAAATCTAGGATAGGAAGTGCACTTAAAAAGCATGGAATTAATTTTGAAAATAAGATTCTTTCTAAAAATGAATCAATAGAATTATCTCAAAGAAAAACATTTTCAAAAAAAATTTCTTATATCAGCAACAATTTTGCCTGCAAAGAAGCTCTTTCGAAAGTTTTGGGTAGGGGCTTTTCAGAAGGAATTAGATTTAAAGATATTGAAATACTTAGAAATGATGAAGGGAAACCTTTTGTCAATCTTTACGGAAAGGCTCTTGATGAAGCTAAAGTTTTATCGATCAATAATATTCAAATATCTATTTCTGATTCTCGAGAGTCTTCAATAGCAATGGCCATTGGAGAGTCTCTTTGAAAATTATACTCTTAGGACCGCCTGGGGCAGGTAAAGGCACGCAAGCTGAAGTTATCTGTAATCAGTTTAAGATTCCTCATATTTCTACTGGAAACATGCTTAGAGAGGCTGTAGAAGAAGGAACAAAGCTTGGCTTGGAAGCAAAAGCATTGATGGATGCAGGAATATTAGTTTCTGATGAAGTTATAGTTGGCCTTGTTGAAGAAAGAATTTCTAGAGATGACTGTAATCGAGGCTTTTTATTTGATGGGTTCCCAAGAACCATTCCGCAAGCCCAGGCTTTAGTTGAAAGGAATATTAATATTGATGCTGTAGTAGAAATCCATGTTCCCGATCAAGATATTGTTGATAGGATGTCAGGAAGAAGGATGCACCCTGGATCAGGAAGAAACTACCATATAATTTATAACCCCCCTAAAGTAGAAGGGAAAGATGATTTGACTAACGAGGATTTGGTTCAAAGAGAAGACGACAAGCCTGCAACAGTTAAGGATAGACTTCAAGTCTATAGTGATCAGACTTTGCCGCTGATAGAATTTTATTCAAGCTTCTCTGAAAAAGGAAAAGTAAATTACTTTAGAGTCTCGGGCACTGCATCTCCTGAAGAAGTTTCTGATAGCATTCTTCGGAAACTTCGGAAATAGTTTGACCAATATACTAGCCATCGAAACTTCTAGTGATGCCTGTTCAGTTGCAGTGAGCAATGGAAAAACCGATTATTATTTTCATGAAATAATCCCTAAGCAGCACACTGAAAGATTACTTGAGGTAATTGATAATTTATTTAAAACCTCGTCCATAAAAACTGAAGATCTTAATTTAGTTGCAGTTGGAAATGGTCCTGGCTCTTTCACGGGAATCAGATTGGCTTGTTCGACGGCACAAGGAATTGCCTTAAGTCAGAATATAAAAGGAGTATGCATATCAAGTCTAGAACTTTTAGCTTATAAAATGTTTAAGAACCATTCAGCAAAAAGAGTCGTTTCCATAGTAGATGCTCATATGGGGAAGATTTATTTAGGAGAATTTAGTTTTATAGGAAGTGAAATTGATAACAAGAACCTTTCCGCAGTACAGATTGAATCTTTTAACCCAGTTAAATACGATGAAAGTACTTATTTTGTGGGCCCAGGTTGTGAGTTAGTGGAGCAATCAATTAGCAGTGTATCAAAACACATTTACTCAGATTTACCCTCTGCTGAGGAGTTGCTTGAACTTGCAAAAGAAAAATATGAAAAGAAAGAAATAGTAATTCCGGAACAATTACTACCTCTTTATTTATCTGAAGAGAGTAACTGGACTAAATCTTAATGGATTATTTACAAATAATTATCTTGGCTTTAATTCAGGGAATTACAGAATTCTTGCCTATCTCTAGCTCCGGTCATCTCATATTATTTTCTGACCTTTATGGTCGGCAGCAACAAGATGTCAATTTTGATATTTCTGTACATTTAGGAACATTATTGGCTGCGTGCTTCTATTTTAAGAATGATCTAAAAAAGATAGTTCAATCTGCCTTTCCCTCTAAAAGGTCTGATTACGGAGCTAACCTTATAATAAATTTATTTGTAGCAGTTACACCTGTATTAATAGTAGGTTTTTTTATAAAGGATTTTGTGGATCTCTTTTTGAGGAATATTGAGGTTATTGCTTCAGCCACTATATTTTTTGCTTTCATTTTATATATATCAACTAGATTCAATAGTTCAAAGAATGATATTAGCTTGATTACTTATAAACAATCCTTCGTAATAGGCTTGGCACAGTGCTTAGCATTGATACCCGGAACCTCAAGATCAGGGATAACTATTTCTGCAGGACTTATGTTAGGCATGGATAACAAGACAGCTTCTAAGTTTAGCTTTTTACTAGCTGTTCCCACGATTGGAGCAATAGCTTGCTATCAATTCCTAAGTCTAGATCTATCTTCTTTCCTTGCTACTTTTAAACAAAATTTAATAGGTGCTTTAATATCTTTTATAGTCGCTTATTTTACTATTGATTTTTTTATTAAGTTCATCGATAGAATAGGATTTATTCCCTTCATTATCTATAGAATAATTTTAGGGTTAGGACTCTTCTTCTTAATTCTATGACGGAACTTATTGTCTCTTATAAATCCAATAACTATAAACATGAGGCTTTTGATTTAGCACAAAGACTAGAAGTCGAATGTCTTTCACATGAAGAAAGTAAGGAAGTAGAAGACCATATAAATGTTTATTTCCTAATAGTAAATAAATCTAACCATTATCTAAGGAAAGGGTTAAGTAGAAAGTATAAGCCAATATTTTGTAATTTTTCTGATTGGGCTACTAATTACTCTGATCCTCTGTTAACAAAATGCCTCAAAGGATTACCAGATGGATTTAGAGCAGTTGATACTACTGCTGGTTTTGGTAAAGATGCTCTTCAGATAGCAAAAGACATCAGGTGTAAAAACGTAACCTTGATAGAGAAAGAGCCTTGGATGTTTCATCTGTTAAAAGACTCTTATAATAAAGTAGAAGATAATGTGACCTCCGTTTATGTAAATAAATTTAAAATCTTAAATATGGATAGTAAAAATTTTTTAGATAAGAATAAAGAACCTTACGATTTAATTTATATAGATCCAATGTTTTCAGGTGTGGGCAAATCAAAGGCAAAAAAAACATTACAAACTTTAAGAGAACTGACTACGCAGAATAAACAAAGCAATTTGCTAGGAGCTGCAATAGCTAGCTTACCTAGGAGGGTGGTCGTTAAAAGGCATAAGAACTCTAACCATCTAGAAGGAAGAGTTCCAAACTATTCTATATCTGGGAAAGTAGTGAGGTACGATATATATAACCTTAATTCATAGACTTGACTAAATCTATAAATCTATTATCGAAGAAGCCAATGTAATTCTCTTTCGCCTTTAAGGTTACTTTTGAGGCTGTTAGGTTTCCGTTAACAGGATCTTCCTTTATATATTTCTCGTTAGTCATGAAGTCTAAGAAATTTTGAAATTTCTTTGTATCTGAGAATTCTGGATAAGGCCATCCTTCAAGCTTTTCAAGCTTTTTGGCTAGTGACTCACATTTCAGTTGAAGATCTTCTTTGCTAATCGAAGATGTTTCCCATAAAACACTCAAAGCCATATAGAATCTTTTTAAGCTGGGTTCACATATATTGGATATGGATAGAAATTCATCAAACTTGATGTGGTTCGAATCTGGCTTGGTAATACTGTCCGAATCAATAAATAATATTCCCATGTCTGTTAGGACTTTCAGACTCTTGTTTATTTCTTCTTCATTTATTTTAGGTATTTTCAGATGATATTCTCTAGAAAATATGGGATATACCATCTTGATAAGATCTTGCATATCACGCTTTTGAATAGAATCGACATACCTTACGCTTTCGCAAATCAATGAATAAAGCATGTATAGATGGCTGATATTACTTTTATAGAAGGATAGGGTGGCAACTTCATTACTATTTGGTTGATATACTTTTTGAGAAGAAATTAGTTTATGGGTTATAAATCTTAACTTTTCTGTTTTAGCAATTATTTTACTAACATCCTTCTCAGTAACCCATACTTCCTTATATGCATCTGATCTTTCTATTAACGACAGGAATAAAGATATTCTACTTCGTAATGATTCTTCATCTAAAGTCTGAACAGGGTCGGTAAGAAGGCCGATAGAAAATAAGCTAGTAGAACTTACTGCCACTGAGTTGTTTATTGTTCTCATGATTTTTTCGCCCAAAATATTTGTTGTAGGTTTTAGCCATTCAGGCTTAACCAAAGGTGAGTCGATATGAAAATCATCATCAGTTTGAACCTTAAGGAAAGATTCAATATCTATAGGATTTCCAAAGTTTAAGTAAGCATTTCCAAGATAATTATTGAAGTCTTTAAAGACTCTAATTGGGTCTAAAATACTTTCTCTTTTTTTCTTAGCCCCCGATAGCTCTGATAGATAACTTTGACCTTCTAATATTTTCTCGTAACCTATGTATATTGGAACTATCTTAACCTTCTTATATTTAATAGAGGCAAAGCTCCTTAGTATTAGAGAAAGTAAGCCTGGCCTTGAAGGAAGACTAAAACCTGAACGACTTCTTCCACCCTCAGGGAAGAATTCTATTGAGTTTCCTTTCATCATTAGAGATCTAATATATTCAAAGAAAACAGTACTATAGAGAATATTCTTCATAAAAGATCTTCTCATAAATACTGCCCCAGCCCCGCGTAGTATTCCTCCTATAATTGGCAGGTTAAGGTTATTCCCTGCTGCAACTTGTGGCAGCATTAAACCGTTCTGATAGAGAATATAAGACAAGGCGCAATAATCTATATGGCTTCTATGACAAGGCAAATAAATGAGAGCGTTATCTTTAGAAAGCTCTTTTATGGTTTCAAGATTGTTTATATGTATCCCTTCATATCTTGTATTCCAAAACCAAGTAAAACCACGAATTAGCGTTCTAACAATTGGATAGTTCAAGTCAGAGCATATTTCATTGGCATACCTGTACGCTTTTTTTACTAGCCTCTTTTTTTTAGGCCTTTTGCCTTCAGATAATTGATTTATTTCTTTTCTAACGTGGATGTTCCTCACCAAAGATTTAACCATTGTTCTTCTGTGAGATATGTCTGGACCTAGCATAGCTTGTTTAGATTTTCTAAATAAAGCCCTTAAATACCGGCTAAGGATTAGAGAGTTCTTCTCATTCGTGTTTTGCTGGTCTATAAGTTTAGTTAAGTCTAGAGGTTCCTGAAATTTAACAACTAAATTCCTTCCATGAAAAATAACCTTAAAAAACTTTTTTATAGATCCGCTTGTTCGCCAAGAAGGAGAAAAAATAATCTTAAAAAAGGATTGCTGTTTGTCAGGGTGCTTACCCCAAATAAAAGAAACAGGAATAATTGTTAGATTTTCTAGATTTGAATCAAGAATTTGTTCCAGATTATCTGTTCTTTGTCTTTTAATTTTTTGTTCTGAAACAACGTATTGAGGACTCTTAAGACAAATAAACCTACTTTGTTTGCTATGCAGAAGTGGGCCAGTAGGAGATAGAAGTTTGTTTTGATCACAAACTACATCTAAGGCAAGAAGATCGCAAATAGAATCTAAAGGAAGGGCATATAAAACGCTTTCTTTTTTAATTCCTTCCTTAACACCTTTTTCAAATTCAATCTCATAAGCAATAAGCTTCTTGAAGGCAAATTTCAGCGCAGAAAAAAAATGTTTATTGGTTAAAAATTTGAACATTTACAGTGATTATGTAAGTTTCTAGAATAGAGTTTACCTTTTCATAGTAAAATTCATATAGAGTTTTGCTTTATTTATCAGGCCGAAGTGGCGGAATTGGTAGACGCAGGGGATTCAAAATCCCCCGCCCTTTGGGTGTGAGAGTTCGAGTCTCTCCTTCGGCACCAAATGAGATCTTTTTTGAATTTAGATAATTACGACTTTTTACTTCCTAGAGAACTAATAGCTTCTAAACCTTCTGAGGTGAGAGGAAACAGTAGGCTGCTTGTTCTAGAGAGAGAAATAAAAGACCG
>Ga0208765_1000183_pt1 | contig 40412 bp, 47 predicted proteins | sample ETNtaG_2_FD_185783 | JGI IMG/M metagenome (GOLD analysis project Ga0208765, IMG submission 185783) | Marine microbial and viral communities from oxygen minimum zone, Eastern Pacific Ocean - ETNP201406SV203 (SPAdes) (version 2) | ecosystem: Environmental > Aquatic > Marine > Oceanic ...
AATGCTTGGCTATGGAATCGGAATTATCATGCTTAACATTGGAATGTACTTTGTAGCACCAGCAGTTGTGATAATTGCAATCAAGAACAGAAGAAAATAATCTTTAAGTTATTATATTCTAAAGTATTATCATCATCATGAATGTTGAATATGAAGAATTTGAAAATATTGAAGATATCTTTATGTATCTTTCATCTGTTGCACCTCCAATGAAAAATGTAATGCCAATTAATTCATACAAAGGATATGTTTGTTCATTTATTCCATTGAGTCCAATTGGTGGTGACACATATTTGATGTTATATACAAAAGGTGAATTAGAAAATGGTATCCATGAATTTGATGTTCCTTCAAAAACTCTAAAAAAAGTTGAATCAGTTGAACGTGCAGATAAACATTATTTTATTTCAATGACACCAAAAAGAAATACAATTGCAGATAAAGCAATAGAACAGATTTAATTTTTATCGTGTATAATCTGGAGCAGCAACAGATCTGCTTCTTGCATATTTTTCAACAATATCTTCAGGCAATCTACCATTAAACAAATCCTTGCATAAACCTCTAAGATATCTCATAATTGCCCATGTCCCTGCCTTTAGAATTCCATACATGAAAATTTTCATTGGTGGACCATATGTTTTATTTCTAAGAATTATTGGAATAATGTCGTTAATTACACGTAGATTATTTTCCCAGCATTTCCAAAATAGTGTAAATTGTGCTTCATTCAAATTTCCAAAATGCATCGAGTTTTTTTCACTAAAATCTTGATATAGTAATGGTGCAACTAAACCTCTAAAGTTTGTGGCTCTAAAATCTTGCATCATATCAATAGTATATTGAGTTTCATCAGGAGTTTCATCAGGCCATCCAATTATGATTGTTGCTGCTGGGAACCAATGATTTTCATTCATTATTTTTGCTCCTTCTCTTACAACCCAACCCCATTCATCAACTGAAAATGGTTTTGTTTTTACTCCAAGATGCTTTTTTACCATACTAGGTGCTACTGTCTCAATTCCCAAATTAGTTGACAACCATCTTCCATTGTTATGCATTCCATTAATTTCTGATATATCATGTAATAATTTAGGATCAGCAGCTATTGCAGAGAAAGTCATATGAGTCGTTCCAATAAAATTTGCACCAAGATTTTTCAAAGCCTTCCAAAGTTCAGTAATTGCATCATAGTTTGGTTGAAAGTCTCTACTTTCACATCCATAAAGTAACATTTCATCGGAATGTAACCAAACAGAATCAAATCCATAATCAAGATTCATCTGTGCTTCTCTAACTAATCTTTCAACTGGGAGGTCTTTTTTAGAGCGTTTATTGACATCACAAAAATCACATCCTCGTCCACAACCTCTCATTGCTTCAATTAGTGAGTTTACAGTAGGACCAGTAATTTCTGGAATATTTTGTATATTTTTTACAAAACAATGCATCATTTCTGGTGCTTCGCCTGATTCTAATTCATGAAATAAATCTAGTGCAAGTTCATCAGCTTCACCAACAACAACCGTATCTATCCCATGAACTTTCATTCTATCAGATTTTGCTAGTTCCCATGCTCCATTTCCGCCAACTGCAACTTTGAAATCATATTTTTTCTTAAGCTGAATAATATCAGCACACATTTTTTTAAATTTCATTGCAACATATGATAATTTTTCTGGCGCCATTGTAGTTGTAACTGGTGCCATTCCAAGTGGATCCATAACATTAATTCCAACTACTTTAGTATCTGGACCAATTGATTTTGCTAAATAATCTGGATTTGCAACGAATACTTCTTCTTTTTTGTAACCTTGATGTAAAGCAGCCTCTACACGTCTTAAACCCACTTGTGCAACTTTTGCTTCTCCTGTAATAGGATCAGTTTCTACTGGTGGACAAAACACTTTATCAAAAACCCATTCAGGTAAGACTTCATATGGACCACATGCAATAAATCCATAAAGAAAATTTCCTCTATAATTTGTCATCAAACTTCTATCAGCAGTAAGAACAATTCTTTTTCCATTCAATGTTAATTTCCACCTTTTTGTATGATATATATGATTTACGAGAAAACCAACGATTGAGTACTAAAAAATTATTTTTTTGAGTTTTGATTGGCTATTTTTGCAGCTACTGCACCAGCACCTATTCCATTATCTATGTTAACAACTGAAAGGCCTAATGAACAACTTTGAAGCATTGACGCCAATGCAGCTATTCCTTTTTCACCATATCCATAGCCGACAGATGTTGGTACTCCTATCACGGGAACAGTTACCATAGATGATACAACTGAAGCTAATGCACCTTCCATTCCAGCTGCTACAATAACAACATCCACATCTGATTTTACAAATTCTTTCAATACAGGAAATGTCCTGTGTAATCCTGCAATTCCAATATCATAACTTGTAATACATTCACAATTCATTGATTCACACATAAGTTTGGCTTCTTCTGCAATTCCAATATCTGATGTCCCAGCAGTAATAATGCCAATTTTTCCTCCAGTCTTTTTAATAGATTTTCTAAAAATCAAGACTGTTGTTGTATTTTTCCCTTTTTTTATTTTATAATTATTTTTTTTAGAAAAATCTATTACTTTAGAATAATCTTTTTTCTGAATCCTTGAAACTAAGACACTATCTGATTTTTTTAATACTTTTGAAATAATTTTTTTTATTTCTAGTAACTGTTTTCTCTCTGCAAAAATTACTTCTGGTATACCTTTTCTTATTTTACGATTAATATCAATTTTTGCAAAATTTTCTACTTCTTCAATTGAATATAGTTCCAAAAGCTTTTTAGCTTTATTTACTGTAATTTTACCTTGATTCACTGCTTCTAATATTTCTGAAATATCCAATTCTTTTCTTAATGTGTAGTAAATTTAAAAACTGTTTATACATTTATGCCTGAAATTGCATCTTTAACACTTTTAACACCATTTTCAAACCATTTTTTTTCGTTATCATTTAATTCAAGTTCAAGAATTTTTTCTACTCCATTTTTACCAAGTATTACAGGTACTCCAATTGAAACATCAGAATAATCATATTCTCCATCTAAATATGTTGAAACTGGCATTACTTGTTTTTTATCATTAACTATATTATCAATCATAGATGAAATTGCGTTTCCAGGTGCATGAACTGTAGCACCCTTTAGTTTGATGACCTCAGCTGCAACATTTTTTGTTAATGTAAAAATATTATCAAGTTTTTCTTGAGAAAGAATTTCTGGTAAAGGCTTTCCAGATATTTTTGCTAGTCTAGTTAATGGAAGCATGTTTTCTCCATGTTCACCAATTACTAATGCATCAATTTCTTTTCGTGAAGAATTAGTTTCTTCATGAATGAATTGTTTGAATCTTGATAAATCCAGCATTCCACCCATTCCAAAAACTCTATTTTTTTCAAAACCAGAAGTTTTGAAAGTAATGTATGCCATTGGATCTAATGGATTAGTTACAGGAATGATAAGTGAATCATCAGCATATTTTTTGATATTTCCAACCACATCTTTTACAACTCCTGCATTAATTTTCAGTAAATCCATTCTTGTCATTCCAGGCTTTCGTCCAGCACCTGCAACAACAACCACAATGTTTGAACCTTTCATATCTTCATAATTATTAGATCCTTTAATTTCAACGTCAATGCCTTGCTCAGATAGCATATGATTGATATCCATTGCTTCACCTTGTGGAAGTCCTTCTGCGATATCTAATAGAAGTATATTATCATCTAATTGCTTTAGTGCAGAAAACAATGCTGCATCTCCACCTACTTTACCTGCTCCAATAATTGTAATCATATATGCGCTCAAGATTATGATTAATTAAATCTTATTTGGATTTTAAACAGATTTTTATGTATTTTTAGTATTCATAATTTATGGTCCTAATTATTGATCCACAAATTGCCGGAATTTCAGGAGACATGATATTATCATCATTAGTAAATCTTGGTGCAAATAAATCAAGAATTATTGAAGGTATTTACACTGCGGAATCATTTTTAGATAATTCTAAGATTATAAACATTGATTTTGTATCTGTACAAAAAAATGGAAAAGATGCGACTCAGTTAATTTTAGAAATTGATGAAAATGTTCATGAAAGAAAGGCCATAGATGTAAAGAATTGTATTATAGAATCATCAAAAAAAATTGGATTATCTAAATCTGGTTTGAATTTTGTAACAAATTCAATTAACACTCTCATTTCTGCAGAATCTAAAGTTCATGGAGAACCAGAATCATCGATTCATTTCCATGAGGCAGCAAGTATTGATACAGTAATTGATATTCTTGGTACAGCAATTGCTTTAGATGATTTGAATCTGTTTAAAGATGAAATAATTTGTTTACCAGTTGCAATTGGTGGTGGAAGTGTAACATTTTCACATGGAAAAACATCAAATCCTGCATATGCAATTTTAGAAATTTTTAAAAATTCTAAAATAATTATTCAAGGTGGAACTATTACAGATGAATTAACTACACCTACTGGAGCAAGTATTTTAGTTAATTTAGCAAAAACATGTTCTGAATTTTATCCACCAATTAAGATAAATTCTGTAGGATATGGAGCGGGTTCAAAAGATTTTGGTGAATTTGCTAATGTCCTAAAAATTGTAAATGGAAAAACCAAAATGAATCTAGTCAAAGATACTGTTCAAATTCTAGAGACTAATGTAGATGATGTATCTGGAGAAGTTTTAGGAAATATGATTGAAAAAATCATGTCAAATGGCGCAAAAGATGTAACTATTACTTCGGGTATTACAAAAAAAGGTAGACCAACTCAGTTGATATCTGTAATTTGTGATTCAGAATCAATGAATTCTATTTTGGAATTGTTAGTTGCCGAAACTAAAACACTTGGTGTCAGAATTCGAAATTCAGAAAGATATGTTGTTCCTAGATCAATTGAACAAGATACAGTAGAAATTGATGGACATAAATTCCCAGTTCATTATAAAATAATTAATGGGGATTCACATTTTAAGATTGAATTTGAAGATATAAAATCCATATCAAATTCATTAAATTTGTCATTTAATCAAACTGAAGAATTACTTAGAGAAAAAATCAATAAAGTAAAAAAATGAAAAAGTATCAAGATTTACTTAATTGGTTTAGTGACAAAAATAGTGTTCTAGTATCATTATCTGGAGGGGTTGATAGTGCTTTGGTTGCATATACTGCATTTGAGAAAATTGGAAAAAATGCAATTGCTGTTACAGCTGATTATAAAACATTAGCACAGGATGAATTAGATTCTGCAAAAAAAATTACTAGTGAAATTGGTATTAGACATATAATAATTAATTATGACGAATTACAAAATGAAAACTTTGTAAGAAATGATAAAAATCGATGTTTTTACTGTCGTGATGAATTATCTGATAAATTACTTTCAACATCAAAACAACTTGGATGTGATGTTATTGTTGATGGTACTCATGTAGATGATCTTGGTGATTACAGACCTGGAATTGACGCATTACATAAAAATGGAATTAAAAGTCCATTACTAGAAACAAATTTCACAAAACAGGATATACGTGAACAAGCTGAGGTTATTGGTTTGACAGTTTATGATAGACCATCAAATTCATGTTTAGCATCTCGTATTCCTTGGGGTCAAAGAGTAACTGCTGAAAAATTAGCAAGAGTTGAAATGGGTGAAATAATGGTCAAACAGAGTATAGATGTAAAACAAGTTCGAGTAAGAGATCTAAATGGAATTGCAAAAATTGAAGTTGAAGTTGATAAGATTCCATTACTTAGAGATAATCAAAAGATAGAAGAGATTTCAGAAAAATTACAGATGCTTGGGTTTTCTTCTGTTGAAGTAGATTATGATGGTTATATTTCTGGAAAGATAAATCAGTAAATAATTTTAATATCTAAAATTCATACCGAGTTTTGATTTTGAAGTTATTGCAATTATTGAAATAATTGCTACTACAAGAATCAATGTTGCTATTGTACCAAATTCTGGTATTACAAATGTACCAATAATTTGTATATCTGTATCTCCCTTTTGAATTGGAATCTCTATAGTACGAAATTGATTCGTTACTTCAAGTTCTCTAAATTCAGTTTGAATTGGGTCTGCACTTTTTGAATTAAATATTAATACTATGAATTCCTCATCACTTCCATCATTCTTTAATGAATCTAGATCATCTCGATCAATTTGTAATCTAATATATCCATCTGACAAAGTATTGAGTCTTATATCTAATCCTAGATTATTTTGATTTAATAATATTGATTCTACAGTTCCTCCTTTCATGGTAAATGGAATATCAAATGTGCCTGAATTTGGAATATTTACTTCAAAATTTGATATGAATACATCATTACGTGTTGTCTTGAAAAATTCAAAAGATGTTTCTGAAACAGTGCTACCATATCCAAGTCTTATTGTTCCTATTCCATCTTGGCTCCACAATGGACCATCTGCAACAAACGTTGTTGAAAACTTTCCATTTTTCGAAACTTCAATTTGTGCTACATCAACTTGCGTTTTTACAAAAAATATTTGTAAAATTACTGGTGTATTAGGTAAAACTTTTTCGATAGAACCTGAAACTGTAATTATATCTCCTTGTTGATATGCTGTATTATCTGTAGACAAAGTAATTTTCTGACCACTAATTTCTTGTCCAAAGGCAGGAACTATAGAAATTGATAAAATCAATACTGTGAAAAAAATGACTTTGTTCATTAGAAAACTTTGTTTGAATCGTATATTTCTTTTACTCATAACTAAAAAAATAAAAAAAGGGAAAAAGACGAGATTTTAGAGTTTTGGCATAATACTTAGTCTTGATTTTGCAGTTATTGCAATTATTGAAACAATTGCTACTACAAGAATCAATGCTGCTATTGTACCAAATTCTGGAACTACATGTGTACCAATTACTTCAACTGATTCTACACCAGCATCGAAAGGAATTGTTACTGTATTACCACTTTGTGATGCATCATCACTTTCTTCTCCATCAACTAGAACAAAGTAAGTACCATCATTAAATGGTGTAAGTACATCGCTTGCTACTGTTAGTGTTAATTCTCCACCATCAGCATCATGAATTGCTATAACTACTGAATTATTACCTGCAGTTATACTTGCAATATCACCACCACTTATGCTTGTACTTACATCATCTGTAAGGTCATAAGCTTCTGCTTCATGGTGTCCACCTTCATCATGGCTTTCAACACCTGACATTGAGCCAGCTGCAATTCCACCTTCAAGTGTTACAATAACGGTATCATTAATGCTCTTGTCTCCGTATGTTGCTTTGATTTTGTATTCACCATCGTACTTCATTAAGCTACTTCCAGTTCCAACTGTTGCTGAAAAGTCACCATTACTGTCAACATTGACTTGATCAACTGAAGCAATTCCCATTGGTCCAGATACTACAATAGCTACTGCAGCACCAGATCTTATGGTACCTACATGACCAGTAATTTCAATTGTTGAATCATGATCATATGTATCACTGTCGGTTGAGATATCAATTGGCATAACCATGTGATCGGATCCGCCATGATGATCTGCAAATGCTTGTGAAGCGATGCTCATACTACCAATTGACAAAACTGCCAAAAGTAGTACTATAGATTGAACGTTCATCTTATTATTTTCAAAATTATTCTATATTTATGTATATTCTATGATCTTAATAATTTCTTAAAATTTTGACACAATACTAAGTCTTGATTTAGAAGTTATTGTGATAATTGTAATTATTGCTATTGCTAATACTAGTACAACTATAGTACCAAATTCTGGTATTACAAATGTACCAATTATCTCAATTTCTTCTGTTCCATTATAGAATGGGATTATTAATGTGGAGAAATTGTCACTTACTTCTTCAGTGTATATCGTTTCTTCTCCATCAACTAAGACAAAAAATATTCCATCAATCACATCTTTTGGTAATGTAATTATTAATTCGCCATCAGTTGTAGTTTCTATTGTAATTATTAGTGATGTTTCATCTAGATCTGGTATAATTGAAATAATTTTTCCACCATTAATTGTATAATTAACATTAACACCTTGAATATCTAATGACATATCTCCTCTTTCTTCAACACCAACAATTTCCGTTGATTCTTCAGTTTGAACAGATTCATCTTCTTCATTTAATGGTTTTTCTTGCATCGTACCAACAGAAGTCATTCCATAATCAAATTGTATATCAACTCTTACATCATTCCAGTAAAATGCTCTAATCTCATAAGTACCTGAATTTTTCCATGCTCCACCAAAATCTGTTTCAATACTTCCAGTAAAATTACCATCAGAATCAACTTCAAGTTGTTCTACTTGAATGATGTTAGTTGCTTGGGGAGAAATAATTTGTAAAATTACATCAGTATTAGGCATTTGGGGATTGACTTGGCCAGAGATAGTAATTGTTTCTCCTGGATTATAGGCTTCTTTGTCAGTTGATATGTCTAATGTAATTCCACTTCCCGTATCATGAAAATCAGCAAAACCTTGATTCACAAATAATGGAAAAATTGCAATAGTCATAATCAAAAATATTGTTTTAATCTTTAATTTCAATAATTTTTGACACATTTTGTCATATTTAACAAGGGTAGAATAAAAAAAACAGATTACTGAGATAATTTTTGATTTTTTTTGAAAAATATCTAATTAAATATATATTGACCTCACAGAGACTTTTGTTTAGTTTGTTGCGATTGCTTTTTCTGATAACTAGTGTTATGCGTGGGGATGAGATTTATGGCAACTAAAAAAATTCCGACTCTTGTACCAGAGCATGTATATGTTCCAAAGCATGAAATCATGACAAAAAAAGATGCTGAAAAAGTATTAAAAGATTTTAATTGTAATCCAACTGAACTACCATTCATTTTTGTTACTGATCCTGCAATTTTAGGACTTGGTGTAAAACCTGGTGATATGATAAAAATTACTAGAAAAAGTGGAACAGCTGGTGAAAGTTACTATTATCGATATGTGGTGGAAGTATAATGAAATCAGAAAATAAAAATTGGTCAGTAATTCAAAATATTTTAAAAAACGAAGGTATTGCAAGACAGCATCTCAATTCATTTGATGAATTTGTAGATGATGGATTACAAAGTATAATTCATGAAGTTAATCACGTTGATATTGAAAACGCTGAATATCCATATAAAATTCAACTTGGAAAAATTAAATTGCAACAACCAAGAATGATGGAGTTAGATGGATCAATAACTCATGTTACTCCTGCAGAAGCAAGACTTCGAAACATTTCATACGCAGCACCAATAATGATGGAAGCAAGTGTAATAGAAGATGGAAAAACTTTAGAATCTAGATTTGTCCATATTGGAGACATGCCTGTAATGGTAAAATCACATGGATGTATTCTTCATAGCTTTGCTAATCAAAAATTAATTGAACATGGTGAAGATCCAAAAGATCCAGGTGGATATTTTATCATAAATGGTTCTGAAAGAGTAATAGTTGGTCTAGAAGATCTTTCTTATAATAAAATAATTGTTGATGCAGAAAAAATTGGTGGAAAAATAGTACATAAAGCAAAAGTTTATTCATCTATTGTTGGTTATCGTGCAAAACTTGAACTTATAATGAAAGAAGATGGATTAATTGTTGCAAAAATTCCTGGTTCACCTGTTGATATACCAGTTGTGACATTAATACGTGCACTTGGTTTAGAATCAGATAAAGAAATTGCAAGTGTAGTTTCTTTAGTAGAAACTATTCAAAATGAATTAGAAGGTTCATTTGAAAAGGCTGGTGATGTTCCAACTCCAAAAGAAGCAGTGGTATACATTAGTAAGAGAATTGCACCTGGCATGTTAGAAGAATTTCAAATTAAAAGAGCTGAAACTTTACTTGATTGGGGTCTATTACCACATTTAGGAAAACATCCTGAAAATAGAAAAGAAAAGGCATTTTTCTTGGGTGAGGCTGCTTGTAAATTAATTGAATTAAAACTTGGATGGATTGAACCAGATGATAAAGACCATTATGGAAATAAAGTAATAAAATTTGCAGGACAGATGTTAGCAGATCTATTTAGAACTGCATTTAGAAATCTTGTCAGGGATATGAAATATCAATTAGAGCGTTCAGGGCAAAAACGTGGACTTAATGCAGTTGCTGCTGCAATTAGACCTGGAATTATTTCTGATAAATTGAATAATGCCATTGCAACTGGAAATTGGGGACGTGGAAGAGTTGGTGTCACACAATTATTGGATAGAACAAATTATCTTTCTACTATTAGTCATTTAAGACGAGTTCAATCACCATTAAGTCGTACACAACCTAATTTTGAGGCAAGAGATCTGCATTCTACACATTTTGGAAGAATTTGTCCTGCTGAAACGCCTGAAGGCTCTAATTGTGGTTTAGTAAAAAATCTTGCATTATCTGCAATTATTTCTCAAAATGTTCCTTCTGAGGATGTAGTTGAAATATTGTATAATTCTGGAGTTAATGATTTAGTTACTGCAACTAATGATATGAAAAAAGATGGTACAAGAATTTTTGTAGATGGAAAACTTATTGGATTTCATAAAAATGGTAAAAAATTAACTGAATCATTGCGTGATCTACGACGAACTGCTAAACTTCATCCTCATGTTGGAATCTCAATATATGAACCAGATCAGGAAGGTGCTACAGCTAGATTATATGTAAATTGTAATGCAGGTAGAGTTCTTCGACCATTAATAATAATTGCAAATAATAAATCTCTTTTAACAGATGAATTTATTGATAAAATTTCCAAGAAATTAATTTCTTGGAGTGATTTAATTCGAATGGGAATTATTGAATTAATTGATGCAAATGAAGAAGAAAATTGTTATGTTACATTTGATTCAACTAATACTAAAAAATTCACACATGTAGAAATATTTCCTTCTGCAATTTTAGGTGCTGGTGCATCTATCATACCATATCCAGAACATAATCAATCTCCAAGAAATACATATGAATCTGCAATGGCAAAACAAAGTTTAGGATTCTCAACTCCTATGATGAATACTAGTACCTATGTACGTCAACACTTCATGTTGTATCCTCAAACTCCAATTGTAACTACTAAATCACTAAATCTATTAGGAATGGAAGAAAGACCAGCAGGACAAAATTGTGTTGTTGCTGTTTTACCATTTGATGGTTATAACATTGAAGATGCTATTGTATTAAGTAGATCATCTGTTGATAGAGGACTAGCAAGAACATTTTTCTATAGAATTTATGATGCTGAAGCAAAGCAATATCCCGGAGGAATGAGAGATAATTTTGAAATTCCAAATGCAGATGATAACATTAGAGGATACAAAGGTGAAAAATCTTATAGAGTTCTAGAGGAAGATGGAATTGTTGCTACTGAATCATCAGTTACAGGCGGCGATATTTTGATTGGAAAAACTAGTCCACCTAGATTTATGGAGGAATACAAAGAATTTGAATCAAGTGGTCCATATCGTAGAGATACGTCAATAGGTGTGCGTCCATCAGAGACTGGTGTTGTTGATACTGTTGTAATGACACAATCACATGAAGGTGGAAAAATGTATAAGATTAGAGTAAGAGATATGAGAGTTCCTGAGATTGGAGATAAATTTGCATCTAGACATGGACAAAAAGGTGTACTTGGAATTTTGGCAAAAAATGAGGATCTTCCATATACTGAACAAGGTATTACTCCAGACGTATTGATTAATCCACATGCATTTCCATCTAGAATGACAGTTGGAATGATGATGGAATCAGTAACTGGAAAAGCTGCCGCAGTAAGAGGTAAACAATTTGACGGTTCTGCATTTGTAGGTGAAAAGATGGATGTTGTAAAAAATATTCTAGATAAAGCTGGATTCAAGTATTCTGGAAAAGAGAAGATGTATGATGGCAGAACCGGTAAATCATTTTTAGTTGATGTTTTTATCGGAGTTGTTTACTATCAGAAACTTCATCATATGGTAGCAGATAAAATTCATGCAAGGGCACGAGGTCAAGTTCAGATGCTTACAAAACAACCTACTGAAGGAAGAGCACGTGGTGGTGGTTTGAGATTTGGTGAAATGGAACGTGATTGTTTGATTGCTTATGGTGCATCAATGCTACTAAAAGATAGATTATTGGATGAATCTGATAAAACTGAAGTTTTAGTTTGTGAAAAATGTGGTTTAACAGGTTTTCATGATGCAAGAAAAAGAAAATTCGTTTGTGCTCAATGTGGTGATAATGCACCAATATCATCTGTATCTGTTGCATATGCGTTTAAATTGCTTTTACAAGAAATTCTTAGCTTAAACGTTGCACCTAGATTAAAACTAAAGGAGAGAGTATAATGTCGCTCACTAGTGCTAAAATTATAGATGGAATTATTTTTTCTGTTTGGTCTCCACAAGAAATTAGAAAATATTCTGTTGCTGAAATTACACAACCTGAAACATATGATGAAGATGGAATGGCTGTACAAGGTGGATTAATGGATGGTAGATTAGGAGTTCTAGAACCTGGGCAGAAATGTGTGACTGACGGAAATACTGCTGCAAGAAGTCCAGGACATTTTGGTCATATTGAACTTGCGGAACCAGTTCTTCATATAGCATTTGTTGATAACATATACAAATTATTACAGTCTACATGCAGATCTTGTGGTAGAATTAAACTTGCTCCACAAGATATTCAGGAATTTTCTACAATTAAGAAACGTAAGGCTTCATATACAATAATTTCACAAAAACGTATTCCTGAACAAATTCAAGATAAAGCAAAAAAGCAAAAAGATTGTCCACATTGTGGTAAATCTCAATACGAGCTAATTTTCACAAAACCAACAATCTTCATTGAAAAAACAGAAATTGGTGAAAATAGATTATTACCAATTACAATTAGAGAGAGATTATCGCAAGTTACTGATGATGATTTACGATTATTAGGATATGACCCAAAAACTGCAAGACCAGAATGGTTCATTTTACAAGCCCTCCCTGTTCCTCCTGTTACTGTTAGACCATCAATTATCTTGGAAACTGGAATTAGATCAGAAGATGATCTTACACACAAACTTGTTGATATAATAAGAGTTAATCAACGTCTTAAGGAGAGTAAAGAAGCTGGTACACCACCTTTAATTGTTCAGGATTTAGTTGACTTACTGCAGTATCATGTTACAACTTATTTTGATAATGAAGTTTCTGGAATTCCACAGGCTCATCATAGATCAGGAAGACCACTAAAAACATTAACACAGAGACTCAAGGGTAAAGAAGGTAGATTTAGAGGTTCACTTTCCGGAAAACGTGTTGATTTTTCTAGCCGTACTGTAATTTCTCCTGATCCTAATCTTGACTTGTCTGAAGTTGGTGTTCCAGAAGCAGTGGCTACTAAACTTACTATTCCTGAAATTGTCACAGAATGGAATATTGAAAAACTAAAAAAATTAGTTATTAATGGTCCAATTAAATTTCCAGGTGTTAATTACATTACACGTCCAGATGGTGTAAAGATTAGACTTGATTTTGTTGAAGATCGTTCAATAATTGCTGAACAATTAGAAATTGGATTTCTAGTTGAGAGGCATCTAATGGATGGTGATGTTGTATTATTTAATAGACAACCTTCTCTTCATCAGATGTCAATTATGGCCCATTTTGTTAAAGTTCTACCTGGAAAAACATTCAGATTACATCCATCTGTATGTCCACCATATAATGCAGATTTTGATGGTGATGAGATGAATCTCCACGTACCACAGAGTGAGGAAGCACGTTCAGAAGCAGTTCTTCTTATGCGTGTTCAAGATCAATTAATCTCTCCTAGATTCGGTGGACCAATTATTGGTGGACTTCGTGACTTTATTACAGGCGCATATCTGATGACAAAAGATGATACAGTATTAACAAGACAAGAATTTGCAAATCTTGCAATGCTTGGTGGTTTTACTGGTGTTTTACCTGAACCTCATAATAAGAAAGATGGATTGTTTACAGGAAAACAATTATTTTCACTATTTCTACCAACTGACTTTAATTATGTAATGACATCTAAATGGTCAAAAGGAACTGGAGGACAACAAAAAGATATTGTAATAAAAAATGGTCAACTTCTAAGTGGTGTTATTGACAAGTCATCTATTGGTGCTGAAGAACCTGAAAGTGTCTTACATAGAATTGCAAAAGATTATGGTAATTCTAAAGCTAAAACATTTCTTAATTCTGAATTAATCATGATTAAACAGTTTATCACTCATTATGGTTTCAGTTATGGATATAGTGATCTTGAATTGTCTGATAAAGACAGAGGTAGTATTACTAATGATATCAAGGCAACATATGATGAAGTTTTTGACTTAATTGATCAAGAAAAGAAAGGCACACTAAAGGGAACTAGAGGAATGACAACAAAAGAAACACTAGAAGCATATATCGTAAATAATTTAGGAAAAGCAAGAGATAGGGCAGCAACTACTGCTAATAGCTCACTCAATGATGATAATGCAGGAAAGATTATGGCAACTACTGGTGCTAGAGGTTCTTCACTTAATGTAGGTCAGATGGCAGGAGCACTTGGTCAACAATCCAGACGTGGAAATCGTTTACACAAAGGTTACAATAATCGTGTTTTAGCTCACTTTGAAGAATATGATAATAATCCTGATGCTCATGGTTTTGTAAAATCAAACTATCGTGATGGTTTGTCTACTCTTGAATTCTTTTTCCATGCAATGGGAGGACGAGAAGGACTAGTAGATACTGCAGTTAGAACACAACAAAGTGGATATATGCAAAGAAGATTGATTAATGCATTAGAACATATACGACTAGAATATGACGGCACAGTAAGAGATCCACACGGTCATATCATTCAATTTTTGTACGGTGAAGATGGTATTGATGTTGCAAAAAGTGATCATGGTGAAGCATTTAATATTAATAGATTAGTTGAATCTCAAGAAATTGTAGATTCTGGTAAGGCCGCAACTAAAGATGAAATTTCAGATGTAGTTAAAAAATATACAAAAACATTCAACACACGACTAGCAAAATCTGTAAAAGATGGCTTTGAAAATTCAAAACTTAGTAAGAATGGAATAGAAAAAGTAGCCAAAAAAGGATTAGAATTGTATAATAATGCTCAAGCAGAGCCTGGGCAAGCTGTTGGAATTGTGACTGCACAATCAATAGGTGAGCCAGGTACACAAATGACTCTTAGAACTTTTCATTTTGCAGGAATTGCAGAAAGAAACGTTACGCTTGGTTTACCAAGATTAATAGAACTTGTTGATGCACGAAAAAAACCAGTTACACCAACTATGGATGTTTATCTTGATAAAGAATCTAAAACTGATCAAAAGAAAGCAGTAGAAGTTGCTCGAAATATTTTAGAAACATCCATTAAAGATTTGTTAATAAATACTGATACTGACTATAAAACAAAAATAAATCTAAATATTAATTCAAAAAAGCTTGCGGATCGAGGTTGTACAATTGATAATATTGTAGAAAAATTAGAATCTAACAAGAAATTCAAAACTGAGGCATTAGGAGATAGTATACTCTTAAAATTAGTAGATGAAGAATCTGATGCACCAACTGTAATTGCATTAAGAAATAAAGTTCTAAAAACTACTGTAAAAGGTGTAAAAGATGTTCAAAGAGTTACAATAATCAAGAAAGATAATGAATGGGTAATTCAAACTACTGGTTCAAATCTTAGTGATGTTATCAAAGTTGCTGGTATTGATAAAGAAAACGTTAGAACAAATAATGTTGCTGAAATTGCTGAAACTCTTGGAATTGAAGCAGCTAGAAATGCATTAATTAATGAACTTTCTTCAACTCTTGAAGATCAAGGTCTAGAAGTTGATCAAAGATATCTTATGTTAGTATCTGATTTGATGTGTCATCGTGGTTACATGCAACAAATTGGTCGTCATGGAATTGCAGGGACAAAAGATAGTGTACTTGCACGTGCAGCATTTGAAATAACTGTACCAACTATTGCTGGTGCAGCAAAAACAGGTGAAACAGAAGAACTCAAAGGAATCACTGAAAATGTAATAGTTGGAAGCCAAATTCCAATTGGAAGTGGAACTGTGGATCTCTACATGCAAGTAGCAAAAAAACGAGAAGTTAAGCAGTAAACAAATTTTATTTTTAGTGATCTAAAAATACTAGTGTTATCTAATAATAATATGGTAGGCCCGCAAGATGGTGGATTTGGATTCGATCAATCAAAAAAATATTCTTCAGTTGAAAATATGGATAAAGTTTGTGTTCAATGTCAGGCTGGTCAACATAAGAAATGTTTAGCAAAAGATAAACAACAACCAAACTGTGATTGTGAACAATGCATGATATTTGGATAGGATTCTAATTTTTATCTTGGTATTTGCATTAATGAAAATTAAAAATACTTTTTTTATAGATTGCTTATCTTGATCTTTTTGCTATGAGTAATTAAACTAGCAGAACGAAAAAATACTGCTAGTGTATCTTTACATCCAATATCACATGATTCTTGTACTGATATTTCATTAGAATTAGGATTACTACTACTAAAGATCGCTGATATTAGTGGTCTAAGTGCGGCTCTTCCACCATATGCGGTGTTATTATCAATAAACCAAAACATTTCTAATGCATTATTATCAAGATGATTGTCTCTTATCCATTTTCCAAATTCAGTATAATGTCCAATCATTCTCAATCTTCCTTTTGCAAAAAAATTAACCATTTTTGCAAACTGTATACAGACATAACATTTGTCATCATATATCATAAGAGGTAATTTTTCTTCTAAATTCATAATTTTTGTATGATCTATATGGATTAAAATTTTAAGATATAGCTATTTATGTAATATTTACACATTTTTGCTAGAGATGGGGCTGAATTATTATCAGATTAAAAAAAATGTATTGAAAGCAAGAAAACTTGTCATAAAGGGTACAACTGCGGCTGGTTCTGGACACCCAGGAGGTTCATTTTCAATGGCTGAAATCATGGGGTCACTTTTTTATAAACATCTTAGATACGATACAAAAAATCCTGAGTGGGAAGATAGAGATAAATTAATTTTATCCAAAGGGCATGCTTCACCAGGTCTTTTCTCAAATATGGCGGTGGCTGGTTATTTTGAAGAATCCAAAATTGAAACTCTGAGACAGTTTGGTAGTACACTTCAAGGACATCCAGATTTAAAATGTCCAGGTGTTGAATTTTGTGGAGGTTCTCTTGGTATAGGACTTTCTTATTCAATTGGTAATGCACTTGCATCAAAACTTGATGGAAAAGATAACAGAATATTTACCGTGATGGGCGACGGAGAAACTGACGAAGGACAAGTTTGGGAAGCTGCAATGACTGCAGCAAAATATAAAGTTGATAATTTAACTGTAATTCTAGATCGAAATTTTATACAACAGGATTCATACACTGAAAAAATTATGCCATTAGATGAACATCTTGAGAGTGATGATTTATCAGAAATGTGGAAAGATGCAAGTAGATGGAAGACAGGTGACAAGTGGCGTTCTTTTGGTTGGAATGTAATTGAAGTTGATGGTCATAGAATTGAACAGATATCTAATGCAATTGATAGAGCAAAAAAAATCAAAGGATTGCCAACAATAATTATTGCACGAACCATAAAAGGGAAGGCAGTTGAACATATGGAAGATAATCCACAATGGCATGGTAAAGCTGCAAAACCGGAATTTGTACCAATCATTGAACAAGAATTAGAGTCACAGTTCATGATTGCTCCATCTATAATAGCTGGAGACATGACTAATCTTGAAAAAGAAATTAAGCGATGTGTTGATGGACGAGCAGATTATATTCATCTAGATGTAATGGATGGTCAATTTGTTCCAAACAAAACTTTTGATCATATAAAAATAAAACAACTAAGACCGTTGACTGTAATTCCATTTGATACACATCTTATGATTGATGAACCTGTAAAGCATGTGAAAGATTACATTGATGTTGGAAGTGATATAATTACTGTTCATGCAGAAGTTTGTAATGAATCAAGTTTTGGTGAAATTCATGATCTTTTAAGATCCAATCAAGTTAGTATTGGTTTAGCAATAAACCCAGATACAGAACTTCCAGATTGGTCAAAAAAATTCCTTCCTTCATTAGACCAATTAATTATAATGTCAGTTATACCTGGACAATCTGGTCAGAAATATATAGAATCATCGCATGAAAAGACACAAAAACTTGTTAAAATTCTACAAGAAAATCAATTTGAAGGCTATATTGAAGCCGATGGTGGTGTAACACTTGACAATGTTGGAGCATGTTTTGCTGATGGTGCTAGAGCATTTGTAGGTGGTAGTGCAATAATTGGTCAAAATGATGTTAGACTTGTTATTAGAGAATTTAGAAATAAAATTTTAAGATCAAGAAGGAGACTTTTAATCCAGAAAGCAAATGAGCTTGGTGAAATTGAATTAGTAAACAAATGGATAGATCTTCATGTTGTAGGGAAGAAAAAAGATGAGTTATTACAAATTGCAAAGGAGTTAGGTTATCAATGAGTACTGATATTCAATTTGGTGATATGCGAACACAATATGGAAAGTCTTTAGTTAGATTAGGTGAACAAGATAAAAATATTGTAGTATTAGGTGCAGATACTACTGATTCCTTAAAGACTGCAGATTTTGGTAAAACATTTCCTGAGCGTTTTTTTAATGTGGGAATAGCAGAAGCAAATTTGGTATCTGTTGCTGCAGGATTAGCATATTCTGGTAAAACATCATTTGCAAGTACTTATGCAATATTTCTTCCTGGTCGTTGTGTTGATCAAATAAGAAATGCAATTTGTTATCCATCACGTGAAAATAAAAAAGGTCTTAATGTAAAATTAGTAGTTTCACATGGAGGATTATCAGTTGGTGCTGATGGTGGTTCACATCAACAATTAGAAGACATTGCAATTATGCGTGCAATGCCAAATATGCGAGTTTTGATTCCTGCTGATTCTCTTAGTGTATCAAAATTAACTTGGACTATAGCACAACAATATGGACCATTTTATATGAGAATGGCCCGTTCTAAAATTCCAATAATACATAATGAATCGCAAGAGTTTGAAATTGGTAAAGGTATTACTCTAAGAGAAGGATCAGATTGCACAATAGTGGCATGTGGAATTACAGTAAAGATGGCATTAGATGCAGCAGATCAACTTAAACAAGAAGGAATATCTTGTAGAGTAATTGATTGTTTTACTGTAAAACCAATTGATAAAGAAATTTTAGAAAAAGCTGCTAGAGAAACTGGTGGAATTGTAACATGTGAGGAACATAATATTCTAGGTGGACTTGGTTCTGCTGTTGCTGAAGTAGTATCTGAAGTTTATCCTGTTCCGATAAAAAGAATTGGAGCACAAGATATGTTTGGTGAATCTGCTCGTGATAATGAAATTCCACAGTTACTTGAGAAGCATGGCATCACATCAATTAATATAAGAAATACTGTAAAAGAGATTCAGAGTAGAAAAAAATGAAAATCTTTCTAGATACTGCAAATCTTGATGATATTAGAAAATATAATGATATGGGATTGTTAGATGGAATTACTACTAATCCTTCTCTTTTAGCAAAAGAAGGTGGTGATCCACACAAAGTGATGGAAGAAATTACCAAAATTATCAAAGGTGATGTTAGTCTTGAAGTGGTAAGCACTGATTATGATGGGATGATGACGGAAGGAAAAAAACTTCGTGAATATGGTGATCATGTAGTTGTAAAGTGTCCAATGACTGCAGATGGATTAAAAGCATGTAAAAGTTTGACAGAACAAGGAATTCCTGTAAATGTAACTCTAATTTTTTCATCAAACCAAGCTCTCTTAGCAGCTAAAGCAGGTGCAAAATATGTTAGTCCATTTATTGGACGTTTAGATGATATTGGTCACACTGGAATGGATCTAATCAAAGAGATCAGACAGATTTTTGGTAATTATGATTTCAAAACACAGATTTTGGTCGCAAGTGTAAGACATCCACAACACGTTATAGATGCAGCTAAAACTGGAGCAGATGTTGTCACTTTACCTTCATCAGTTCTTGCAAAAATGTTAGGACATGCATTAACTGATAAAGGCTTGAAAGCATTTTTGACAGATTGGGAAAAACTACAATCAGAAAATTCAAGTAAACCATAATTTTTTTTATAGTAATTGACAGGTCTTTTTAATAATCCTAGACGATGAATTAAAAGATATTTAAGAATGTATGGCGATTAATTATTTTATTGTTAAAAGATATACTTCATGATTTAACTTCTATAGATGACGTTTTATTTATAGTCAAAAATAATGGTGTAGTAAGTGAGATTCGTAGTAATTATTTAAAAATACATCAGAAGGAAAAATGGATTACCATAGGTGATAATGATGGGCCATGTCACATGCATATTAATTCTGAATCAATTGAGAGAGCAGAATTTATTACAGAACAAAAACCTGATAAGATTAGTTATAGCATAAGATTCTTTGATCAAAATAATCAAAGAGTACTAGCGGGTTTTATCACAAAAATGTATGATGAAAATAATAATCCTAATTTTGATAGAACAAAGATGTATTATGATCTATTTGAAAAATATGGATCTAAAAATACTATAGTTTTTGATAAAAATAAAACAAAATAAACAAATCTACGCGTTGTAGATCATTAATTCTTTTTCTTCTAATGTTGCATGTAGATTATGAACAGAACGATAAACATCTGCCTCTTTTTTTGCTCCGGTACATACTAGTTTTCCTGATGCAAATAGAAGAATAACCGTTTTTGGATCAAGCATCCTATGAATTAGTCCTGGAAATTGTTCAGGTTCATACATACTTCTTGGTAATTTTCTAGCAGCTTGTTCAAGATGAATTTTTCCACCTAAATTGATTGCAGCCACTATATTTTGAACAGTTATGACTGCATCTTTTTTGATCTTTATTTTGCCTTTTCGAAGTCTTTGAACAACTGTTTTAACAGCTTTTATTGCCATTTCTTCAGATTTTGCTCCTGTACAGACCATTTTTCCAGTTCTGAAAATTAGAGTTGCCGTTCTAGGACTTTCTAATCTAAATACCAAACCTGGAAATTGATCTGGATGATATTCTGTATCTGGAAATTTTTTCGTTACATCATTCAAATCAATTTTTTGATCAACTGATGCAGAAGCTACTACATTTTCAACACTAACTATTGGTTTTGTTTCTGGCATTTATCCACTTTATAAAGCCCCTTTATATATACACGTGGTTGTTTTCAACATTTGTACTAGTGATGATTAATCCACATGTATCTATGCTCTTCTTCAAAAAGATCAATCTTAATTTCATTTGTATTTGGTAGGTTTGCTTCTACCTCAAAAAATTTCAGTTTACCTTTACATGGTATTGGAACTTTGAATTGCTTTGGGTTTTGTAAAATGAAACCATATTTGCTATCTGATTTATTATTTAATGCTAAGTGTTTCTTTGAATCTAATTTTAATTTTGATTCATTCTCATACTTTTTTACACTAACTAACTCAACCTTTCCTATTATTGCACCAGTTGTTAAACTATCTTTCATCTTCAATCTTCTGCAATCTTCGGTTCTAATGTTTTGTGCTGCCTGAACTAGAAATTCTCCACGGAATTTTGTATTCCATTTTCTTAATTCTATTGTTTTTTTACCTTGAATAATTAAATCAGCAAATGGTTGACAAACTGAAAGACATTTCATAGATTTTATTATTTAGAGTATGTTAATAAATATCAAAACTGTGATACTTGTTCAATTATTTCTGAAAGATCTTTAGTTTTACTCTCAGGAAGTCCTGTAATTCCACCCGTTAGACTATCAGTTTGAATACCTTTTTCTGCTAAAACATTTGCAGCCATTAGGGATGTTCTTCCTGCCATACATACCATTAATGATTTTCCATTAGATTCTTGTATTGCTTCGTCAATTTCCTCAGGAATTTGTTGCCCAGATAGTAATTGTTGGGCTGTTCTAGCATTTGGTACAACAATCTTACTTTTATCAATACCAAGGGATTTTGCAAGTAGTTCAATTCCTTCTTCACGTGGGGTGTATTGAGTATGTACCCAAATTACTTTGGCATACTCATTTGCATTTGAAGCAACCTCTTGCTGACTAACTTGTGTAGGAGTAACAGTATTTCCAATCTTTTCAAAATTCTTTCTATATTTATCAATTCCATCACAAATCATCACAACAAATTTTCCGCCATTATTGTATATCATTTGTAAAGCTGCATAAAGTTCAAGAGCACTACTCTCACCCATATCATGCCCTTTTTCCACCATGAATTTCAAAAGTGGTTTTGCTTGTTCAAAATCTACTTGGTGCTTTCCAGCATATTTATCAGGATTATAATATTTCAGACCATCAGCATTACCTACCGTTCTAATTCCTGCAACATCTTGTTGATCAGGTGGAAAGATAACATGAACTCCTTTTTTGTTATATTGCTCATCAAAATATTTACTAAGACCACCAGATGTTCCACCTGTTCCAAAAGTACAAACAATACTGAAATCTTGTAGTGACTCACCATTTTCATGTAATTGTTGATCAATTTCGACACCTGTCACTGTTCTATGTGCTTCAACATTCAAATCATTATCGTATTGTTCAGGACAGAAAAAATTGTAAATTTTTGCAAGAAACTTTGCCAAATTGATAATATCTTTTTTAGCTAAAAGTGTTTCAATATCTGTAATATTGTTATCATAAGTTTCAGGCTCAAATCCAAGTTCAATTAATTGTGAACGAATGTTTGCAGCAGTTGCTTTTGCTACCAAAGCATCTTGTTTATCTTCCATTCCTGGAGCAGGACAGATATCCATATCAAGATCCATAATTCTAATATTCCCATTTCTTAATTCTTTGAACACTCCTTCCTGAAGTTTTCTTGAAACAAGTGCAATTGCAGTTACACCAATTTTTGACAATAATCCTAGAGCAATTCCAAAGTTTCCTGAAGTAGCTTCAATCACAGTTGTTCCAGTTTTTAGCTTACCTGTAATTATTGCATCATGAATAATATTGATAGCAGGTCTAACTTTGATTGAACCTGTAAGTAGTGTACCATCAAATTTACCATAAATTTTGAAATTTTTATCATTAATATCTACGTCATAAACTGTTTTTGCACATTCCTTGAGATCATTAGTAAGATCAATCAAAGGTGTGGCATTAACTATCTCCACTTTTCCATCTTTCTCTTCTCTGTGAGGTACTTGTGATAGAACTTCTTTTTCAAATTTCTCTAAGAGAGCATTGTCAGCATTAGCTTCAGACATATGAGTGCATAATTGAACTTCAATTTAGAACTTTTGCACTTAGCTAAGAATAATTTTCGTGAAGTATTTTAAGTCCATAAACCAATCTATTTCATGAAAATCTCAGCTGGATTAACAAAAGCAATAAACGATCAAATTGCAATGGAGGCAAATGCATCAAACAATTATTTATCGATGGCATGTTGGTGTCAAATTAATGGATATGATGAATCTTCAAGTTTCTTTTTCACACAATCTAATGAAGAACGAACTCATATGATGAAATTTGTAACTTTTCTATCCGGTCAAGGAGTAAAACCAGTAATTCCATCAACAAAACAACCCTCACAATCATTCAAATCTTTAGAATCCATCTGCAAGACTGCATTAAAAAATGAGCAAGCAGTTACAAAATCAATTCAAAAGATTGCAGAGCTTGCATTAAAGCAAAAAGATTTTGCAACTCGTAATTTCATACAGTGGTTTGTTGATGAACAGATAGAAGAAGAACAAAAATTTGAAACAATTTTACAGAAATTTGATCTCTTAGGACGTGATAAACTTGCTATTTATGAGATCAATAAATTACTCGGTTTATCAGCCTCTTCTACTGAAGAATAATTATATTATTTACTAGGTTTTACAAGTATTAGAAATGAGCAAAGATCAAAAGAGCTTTACAGCATTTTTAAAAAAAAGAGCACCAATCTATCTTGGGCTAATAGGTCTATTTTTCTTATTTGCATATCCTGCTTTAATGGAAAAAAATTTAGAATCACATATTCCAACTGATCTTACAGAAGAAGAAAGAGCAATGGTGGATTTTCTTCTGACATATAACGGATTAAATAATTCTGGTATGACTATAATGAATGTCTTAGAGGAAGAGATGGCTACAAAATATCCTGACAAAAAAATTTTTGATAGTGAAATTACATTATTGAGATTGGAATTTCAAAAATTATCAGATTCAAATTCTTCACACAATGTAACTTTTCTGTTTATGATTAATGAAGAAATCCTAACGTATACTTGGATTGTTAATATGAATTCTGGTGAAATATCGTCTGCAAATCCGGAAGCAAAAAGAATACTGGATATTGTAAATTATTATGATTGATCAGATGATTCTAATTCCTTTACTTGTGTGAAACATTTTTCTGCTTCTTCATTTCTTCCAAGTTCATCAAGTATTGTACCTTTATTGTATAATGCATCTTCCTCATTAGGTTCGATTTCTAATACTTTGTCATAACATTCCAATGCTTCTTGTAGTTTTTCCATACCTGTTAGCAATACTCCTTTGTTGTAGAATACAAATTCATCATTAGGATCCATTTGAATTGCCTTATCATAACATTCCAACGCCTCATCATTTCTTTCTAATGCTGCAAGAGAAATTCCTTTATTGCAAAGTACCTCTGCGTTTAGATCAATTTCCATGACCTTATCAAAAATTTTTATTGCATCTTTATGCATATCAGAATCTGCAGATAAAACTCCCTCATTGAACAAAACTCTTGCATCATCTTTAGTTAAAGTCATTTGATTTTCAATATTCACTATATAATATTAATTTTCAATTTATTTTATGACAAATCATTAGTAGAATTTAGTAAGTCTTGGCATTTTTCTAAGAATTGTTCTTTCGTTGTTGATTCTAAAATTGATTGTAATTCTTTTGGAGAAGATGCACCTAATGCACATAAGGAATAGACATAGTCTAATGTCGGAATTTCAGTATTAAGATAATATGTTTCAAGTAAATTATCTAATTCATAATCTGAGATATTTTGTGGTTTAGCTAGAATAGTTATCTTTTTTTTCCATAAATCAACTAAGTAATTCCATTCTTTTAATGAAATTGATTCTTCTATATCATTAATTAATTCAACTTCAGCTTGAATGTACATTTTTCCACTTACACCAGATTCTTCATGTACACTTTCAATTTTTTGTATTCCATTAATAGAAAATGGATCATAATCTACAGGCTGTTCAAAACAAGGTGGTATTATTCGAATAATGCGGAATCTGTTGTGTCCTTTTGTATTTATGTGCAAATGACCACTAGTAGAATCAATATCTTTACAGTTTATTATTTTTGCAATTGTTCCAATATTATATGGTGCTTCCCAGTTTGATACAGACATATTTGAATTACTAAGACATACTCCAAATTCTTTTTCTGATATCATACAATCATCTACCATTTGTTTATATCGTGGTTCAAAAATTTTTAGAGGTAGTTCTTGATTAGGAAATAAAACTAAATCCAGAGGAAATATTGGAATAGTTTTTGTCTTTGGCATAATCTTACTATGTTTTTATCATATAAAACACATGTCTCTAAAAATTTTCTTTATTTCTTATTTCGTAATAATGTTAGTTTATACAAGACAATATTTTAAAAACAATATGAAAACTAAACTAGGTGTAGAGTTTGAGATTGATTTTGCTCACACTTTACGTGGTCATCCTAAATGTGGCAAACCACATGGTCATACATCTAGAATTGTAGTTGAGGTTGAAGGTGATGTCAAAAAAGGTGATTCATATCAAGACAATATGGTAATTGAATTTGATGCAATGAAAAAACTTTGTTGGGAAACAATTCAAGAACTTGATCATAGAAATCTAAATGAACTTTTTGATTTTCCAACATCAGAAAATATTGCTGGTTGGATTTTTGATCATCTAAAAGATAAAATTCCTGTATCCTCGATTAAATTTTTTGAGGGTACAAACAAGTATTGTGAAATTACAAAAGATTAGTATGTCTATTACAAGACATCAGTCTTTTTTCAAAAAATAAAAAAAAAGAAACTATGTAGTTAATAGGAATTAAGAAAATTAATCAAAAATTACTTATCTTACTCTATTCTTTTTACTTTCACAGCATTTGGGCCCTTTTCGCTTTCGCCTACTTCGAACTCTACTTTGTCTCCATCTCTGATATTTCCCTCAACTTCAGTCTTGTGAACAAACAAGTCTTTTTCTGAGTTTTCTCTTTCAATGAAACCAAAGCCTTTTGTTTGGTTGAACCATTTTACGGTACCATTTTCCATATTGATCTTGCTAAATTATTTGTCTATTTATATTTTCATACTTATTTTTATGATATACAATAATTTTATCGCATATCGTCATCTTTTAATCGCTTAAATTCTAACTTTCTTGTGCATTCTTCAAGCTCTTCAGGAAGATGATCATTAATTGGTCTTTTGCATTGTTTGCAAATAGTTCCATCCATTTCAGAATCTGGTTTAGACATCATTTTTTATCGCCAATCGTTTTTTTTATTTGAACACTTGGGACATTTAAGTCCATTTGAAGTTTCACCACAAATTTTACATTTTAAGCTAAATCCTACAACATCATTTTTTCCAGTTTTTGTATACTTGAAAACTAATATCAATGCAATAATAATTCCTGCAGCAGCAGCTATTACCCATAACATCATAATGTTATTACAATTCTATGACAATTAAAGGTTAGATGAAAATGTTAACTGGCATCCAGCAATTCTAGATAAATGAAAAACCGTTTATTCATTTTACTAGAACGTTAGGTATTCATTATATTTCCTAATCTAGCCAATCAACAATGAACTGACATTTTTTTGGTTTAAAAGAATTTGATTATATATCTTGCATGTCCTTATCAGATTTGAATCTATTTTCTACAGATTCTGCTTTCATATCTAATTCATGTAAATCTCCTAATTTTTGATATGTTAGTTTTTCAAGTGTCTCTAGAATTGTTTTTGCTGCACGATATTGTGGAATCCTTGGCTCTATTAATTCTCCGTACAGTCCTATTCCATTAATCTGGTTTAGTTTTGCATATCCTAAGATAAGACCATTAAAGCCTGTAATTACAGATTCAGTTGGAGTAGTTTCTATTCCTAATTTTTGTACTAATTTTAGAAGATCTTGTGAAGTAGTTGTTACATAAGTTGTTGGAAATTTTCCAAATTTCCGTGAACTGTGATATCCTCCAACCGTATAGATAAATTTGGCATCGTATTTTTTTGCAATATTAATTACATCTTGACAGAGATCATTTAATTCCTGATTATCTTGTGGTTGACCACGTCCACCACCAAACACTATGAAATCTTTTGCAAATCGGTATTCCCATTTTTCTTCTGGAATATCTATGTAACCCCCTTTATCATAAACAAATGAAGGTCTGGATGAACTAACATTTCTGAATTGTGCTGTTCCTAAACTTTTGTTTATAAAATTCACTACTATAGAACCAACATTTCCCATATCTTGCATTGCTGCAATTATTATTGGTTTTTTTGCATCTGGTTCTCTAATATCCTCAAATTCCATTATAAGAAATATAGCATATCTTAATACATAAATTTTAAAAATTATACGTCTAAGATTTTATTTCTATATTTAATCAAAAGACATTCTCTACAAAGACAGTCTTTTTCATCAATCTGTTCCTCAGATAGTTTTGGAAAACTTGTACACCAACATGTAATATTATTATCACATGAGAAATTAATCCCACATTCAGAACAGTTTTTCTTCATTAGTACTTTGAGAGTATACTTAGTACTCTATTAGGTATATCAGGAAGTCTACTAACAGCCAAAACTTTATCGTATCCCAAGTATTTGAGATTGTTTGCAATTGTAGTTGCACTAAATGTATCTCTTCCTACTCCAATTGCTGTCATTTTTACACCTAAACTTTTGTATGATTTTAGAATCATTTTTAATGCATTTGGATCAGATGGTTCACCATCTGATAATGTGAGAAATATATCAGGTTTTTTTGATGCTAGTACTGACAACATTCTATCATAAACTTCTGCTAACGGCGTTCCACCATTGGCAGAGATCTGTGCTAATCTTTTTGCTGCAGAATTATTCCATTTCATATTTTCAGATTTTATTAACCAGCATACTACTTGTCTATTAAGAGTATTAAACGCATAAACTGAAAATTTTACTTTTAAAAATGCTAAAACTTCACATAATGCAATTGTAGTTTTTTTATATTCTGATTGCTGATCTGTGATACTTGAAGAATGATCAAGCAATATTACAATTCTTGATTTTATTGATTTTTTTACATCAGTGAAAAATGGATTATCATATCCTTCAAGATATGATTCTGCATCAAATTCATCACCTTCAACCATATGTTGTTCTTTCCAACCAGTTTTCCATTCTCGAAATTTATTTTTTAAATTACTGATTAAATCTTGATCATAAATTTTTGTTTCATCTACAATCGTAGAATCAGGAATTTGTATTCCAATTGTTTCTGGTGTTAAACCTTTATTTTCATTTTTTTTATTTTCTTCTTTTATCATGCTAAATTCTTGTGAAACTTCTTTTCCCTCAATTGCATTTTTTGGATCTATTTTACCAAGTTCAGATTCAAGGTTTTTTGTAATTTTTTGTACTGCTTTTTCAAAATCTCCAGGATTTACAAGCATTCCTGGACCTTTCAAAGGAACAGATAATGGAATTGTGATTAGGGGATCAATATCTAACATAGTTAGTATTTTTGGTATTATTTTTTCAATCCAATCAGTATCATAGTTATTTTCTAAAGCTTTATCAAGAATAGTTTTTGCATATTCAACTGCTTTCTTTACTTTTTCAAAATGGCTTGGTTGAATTTCTCCTTTGATGTCACCAAATAAAAAATACTGGTAGAACGCTTCAACTATTCGTGATTTTCCTAAAATATTGTTCAGTAATGGTCTGTAAATCCACTGCCAAGTATAATTAAATATTAATTCATCATCCATTCCACGCCATATTTTTCTTCCTTCAAGTTCAATTCTTCTTCTTTCTATAGTATTAAGAATAAATCCAAAGGCATGATCGTTTGATAAAATTTTACTGCAGTGATTAATTCGCATTGCCTCATACCATATGGCAGTTCTAAATTGCCTATATCTCCCAAATTCATCTCCATTATAATCTAAAAATGGAATTAAAATTACTCTATTTTCTTTTTTTCTTGTTTCATTTGTTTTCTTTGTTGAAAATTCTACTGTTATTTGATCATTTTCTGACCATCGTCTAACCAAAAATGTTGAAATTTCAATTAACGTATCATTACGAAGTGAAACAGATGACATTATTTCTCATACATTGAGGTAATAATGTCATTTACTTTTTGCAACTCAATATTTCCCCATTGTGCATATACATTTCCAAATACTATTTGTGCAGCATCTCTAGGTTTGGTTTTGTTATGAATGAGTTTTGCATATGCAATAGATTCACGTAATGATGGTGAATAGTACAGTTCCTCTACTGCAGCAGCTTGTCTTAATGTATTTGCAAGTTTGATTCCTTGTTTTGTAGATTCTTCATCAGCGTCTTTCACATGTCTTTTTACTATGTCAAATTCTATGTCTTCTGAAGGATAGTCAAGTCTTAATCTTACAGGGAATCTACTCAGAATTTGTGGTGGAAGTTCTTTTGTTCCAACATGTGTCAAAGGATTGATTGTTGCAATAACAAACCATGATTTTTTTGCTTTAATAGTTTCTCCATCTGATTCTTTAAGAACTAATTGTCTTCTATCATCTAATGCCTCATCCAATCTTAATAGAACATCTGCTTCAGCAGCATTTATCTCATCAAGATATAACATACTACCTTCTTTCATTGATTTAACGAGAATACCTTCGTCGAATCCAATTGTACCTTCAGTTAGATTTTTTGTTCCTATAAGATGACTTTCTCTGGTTCTCAAACTGAAGTTAATTGATTCTAATTGTACAGATTTACTTTTTGCATATTCTCTTACAAGACTAGTCTTTCCTGTTCCTTTTGGACCTATAATTAATACAAAAATATCGTGTTCATGCGCTTTATCCAAAACTGAAAATGAATTATTCCAATCTAGATATTGTTGTTCTTTCATCAAGTATAATTGATTGATTTTTTACTTTATTTAAGATTAGATCTAATTTGCAAATGATGCTATCTTTATGTATGATTCATCTAATGTCTTGTGTAATTTTTTATTCCATTCATCAAATCCAGATGGATCTTTTGGATAATTATAATAATGATCTACTAACCACTGATTTTGACCTGATGTATATTTTAATCCGTTTGCAACAGTCATATTCATTGCACCTCTAATTATCATTCCAATTTTTCCAAGACCTGTAAAGTCTGGATGTTCTCCTTTACTAATTGCCTCGACATCAAGATTTCCCAAAAAGTGTTTCATTCCATAACTTATTTGTTCATTTGTCATTGTTTGAACAAGTCTTCTAAATAATTCTAAACCAGCTGTTTTGTAACCATATTCTTTAATGTAATCTATATTATATTGCCACAAACTTGCTTCTGAAACATCATTTGCTTCAATTGCATGTGCAACATTATTTCCAATAATTGTTCCTGCAATAAGAGCTGGTCCAATACCGCCTGCATCTATAGGCTTTGGCATCCATGCTGAATCTCCAACTAGCATGTATCCTCCTGAAACTAAACAATCATTTTGCCTTCTTACTGAGACTTGATAAACCCCTGTATTGTTATGTATGTCTCCTGCATCTTCAGATAATTTTGCATTTTTAATTGCCTTGTTTCGTTCAAGATATTCTTTCATTAATGATGCAACATTATCTGATTTTCCTAATCTCTTATTTCGTTGTTCTAGAATCGATTTCTCAACTCCTAATCCAATATTGACTTTATTATCTCCTTTAGGAAATACCCATCCATACCCTCCAGGCGCAATATCTTGATCTAAATGAATTATACAATAATCTGGATCAAATTGTGTTAAATCATTCTCTCCTTGCTCAAAATACATAATATGTCTTCCAGTTGATTCAACATCTCTTCTATCAATTTTTCTTTCTATCTTTGTAGAATTTTCTAATTGATTTCTTAACATAGATGTAATTCCTGTTGCATCTACTACCAATTTGGCAGTTTTTTTGTATGGTTGTTTTGTTTTATAATCTACTCCTTGTATCCCTACAACTTGTGTTCCATCATAAATCAATCCTGAAAGATTAATCTCAAAATCAAATTCAACTCCCATCTTTTTTGTTCTGGCATTTTGGATTTCTGGAAGTTTTTGTCTATTTAGCATATATCCTGCACCATCAAATGGAATTGCCGTTTCATAGTCAGGGGAAAATGCCATAACTCCTTTCACATCATGTTCAATTTCTGGTCTAGTCCATGGCACCTTAATTCTTTCAGTCATATAATCAACAGCTTCTTTTGAACATGCATCTCCACATGTCCATCCAGGTGCTGATTTTCTACCCGGCAAATGTTCTGGATTTCTATCTACTGAAAGTATTCTCAAATTTTGATTTGAATAATGACAAATTGCTTGGGCAGCAATTGTTCCAGTTAATCCTCCACCTGCGACAATTACATCATAATCTGTTTCCAATAAAAAACACTGTGTCTATTCCGTATTTAAAACAATCAGAAAAAAATTATTATTAAATTTGGGTCGGTTCGTCGCGGCGTCATCAGAGCTTGGCGCTCAGACTGGAGCGGCTTCTATTTCCTCATTCCCTTTTGTATTATCTCTAGAATATTTTTAAGTAATTTCTAGTTTATTCTTAGATTTTGAGTATTTGACGATAGATCTTCACAGAATTTTTTTTAATATATACAGGTATTATGATTGTAATTTTAATTGCATCTTCATGCTCTAGAACTATTTTACCTCTGATCAATTTTTGCTTGCTAATTCTAATTTTTAACCCACTATTAGTAATGTCCTCTTCTAAATTTGCAGAAATTGAATCTTTATCATTTTTATTCATTTTTGAAAACAACTTTGCCATAAATTTTTCAGCATGAACTTTTTTGATTGTTAGTGATGTGACTATAATTGGATTTTCAAAATGTCCTGTCAGGTTTTGAATTTTAAATTTATCTTGTTCAATATTGAACATATCAGAAAATGATTTTAGTATTTTTTCAGAATCCTCTGTAGCATGTATAATTACTTGTATCTTAACTTCAATCTGGTTTGACATACAAACAAGGACTAGTTACTTTTAGTCTGAGGTGTTTTTGCTTTCAATAAGATAGTTTGTGCAGATGCAGTCTTGATTAATTTGACTCTTTCCAAACCCACATGTCTTAGTTTGATAATTTTCTTTGCAGATGCCATAATTTCGGCATTAATTTTTCCATAACAAGTTGCTTGTACAAATTCATCTAGTACCATTTGTGGCACACTTTTTTCAATTATATCTTTTGCAATTAAACGTAATTGACGTTGTCTTGATGTATTTAATTGTCTATAAGTTAAGGCAATAATTTTAATTCTAAATTCATTTCCATCTTTCGTTTGTGCATTAATGACAAAATTAATTTTTGATGAACCCCTTCTAATTAGGCTACGTAAAAATTCTTTTGAATATTCAAATTTCTTAAAAATTGTTTTTGCTTTTTCGTCAACTACTTGCTCTATCTGAAAAAATATTTTATATTGATGTTGTGATGGATCACCTTTTAGAATATCATGTAGTGTAACTTCCAATACTCGTCCTTTTGCTTTTTCATCATCTGTAATTGGAATATATGCTAATGCAATATCATTAAATGAATCAGGTGCAATTACAGTTACCCATTTTTTTTCTTTCCACTTATCTTTGATTTTACGAGCTTTTCGTGCCAATTATTTTCAATTCAATTTTCTGAATATAAACTGTTCTGGCTAAATTTTGTCTTTCCCAAAATATTTTTGCAGAACTTTTGGTATTTTGATATGACCATCATTTGTCTGGAAATTTTCTATTATAGCAACCATAGTTCTTTCTATTGCTACTAATGTTCCATTTAGTGTGTGAACATATTGTGTTTCTTCATTTGTTTTATCACGGAATCTTATCTTTAACCTTCTTGCCTGGAAATCATTGCAATTTGAGACAGAACAAATTTCTCTATATGCATTCTGACCAGGCATCCAAGCCTCAATGTCAAATGTTTTTGCAGCGACTTTTCCCATATCTCCACTTGAAAGTAAAACAACTCTGTATGGTATCTCTAATTTCTGATAAAACTCTTCAGAATTTCCAATCATTTTGTCTTGTTCCATATCAGAATCTTCAGGTTTTGAAAAAACAAACTGTTCAAATTTTTCAAACTGGTGAACTCTAAAAATTCCTTTTTGATCTTTTCCATGTGCACCAGCTTCCTTTCTAAAACAGGGACTGATTGAACCAAATCTGTCTGGAAGTGATTTTCCCTCTAAGATCTCATCTGAATACATAGACGCAATTGCATGCTCAGAGGTTCCAATTAGATAAAGGTCATCATCTTGTATTTTGTAAATTACATCTTCAAAGTCTTCGGCTATAACAGCTCCTTCCATAGATTTTCTATTAATCATATATGGAGGTTGTATCAGCTTGTATCCTTTTTCAGATAAAAATTCAAACGCAAATGAAGTAATTGCATTAGCCAGTTTAACTAAATCACCTTTCAAATAATAAAATCTAGCACCTGCAATTTTAGACGCTCTTTGAATATCGAGAATATCTAGTTTTTCAGCTATTTCTTCATGACCTTTCACATCAAAATCAAATTTTGATGTCTCCCCCCATTTCCTAACTTCTACATTAGCAGATTCGTCAGGTCCAATTGGAACTGATTTATGAATCATATTTGGTATTGAAAATGCAAGATTTGTGTAACTTAACTCGATAGATTTTTGTGATTGTTCAAGATCATCTAATTCCTTTGAGATTTCTCCCATTTCACTAAGAAGTTTTGATGCATCTTCATTTGATTTTTTTGCCTTACCAATTGCAATTGACATTTGATTTCTTTTTTTCCTCAGCTCATCAGTTTCTTGCATCAAACTTCTTCTTTTTTTACCAAGTTCTAGCATTTTATCAAAGTCAAAATCAACTGCTCTATCTTTAAGCATTTTTCTGATTTTTTCCGGCTCATCTTTAATTATTTTTGGGTCAAGCATTATTCCATAACCCCCAGTGAAACATGTACATGTTCAAGTACTTCATCTACTGTAGATATCAACTTCTTCATATTACCGTTATTCTGAAAATTAAAAACAAGTTTGTTATCAATTTTTTCTACTTTTAATGAAAGATTGTTTGGAAAATTGATATTATCTGGTTCCAAAGCTTTTTGCACGGCCTGCGCCTTTTCCTCTGAAATATTATTAATTGATATCTCTATTTTGCAATTTACTGACATTTTCTTCAATATAGTCTAGAAATTCATCTAATTTGTCTTTAGTTATTTTAGCTCCTGCAGCCGCATTATGACCCCCGCCAATACCATCAAATCTTTCTGCACCAACTCTCATTAATTGACTCAAATTTACACTGGATTTACAATCAGATGATTTTCGTGATGAGAATTTGATTGTCCCTTCTTCTCCATCTGTTCTTAAAATAACTATTTTTCCAGAATTTTTTGGAGAACCTGCAATTAATGAAGTGACAGTTCCTGTCATTGTTTCTGGTACCAGCCCTTCCCCATTAACCATAACATAGTTTTCAGAATTATTTATTCGCCAACGTTCATTTGATATTGCATTCATATAATTTCGAATCATACCACGATATTCAGCAAGTATATTTTCACCCTCTTGAAGCATTTTATTCCGATCTCCCATACAAATTGCAATTCCAACACCTGATCTGCCAATTCTTCCACAAGAGTTTAACATTGTAGAAAATTCTCTACCATCTCTCAGAAAACTTCGTTTATCTTCTCTTGGAAATGTGTAAGTATATCCAATCATATCGTTCATAATCTGTGTTGCATTTTTGCCTTGAGCAAATTTTGTAATATTCTCAATTATACTTCGTTTTTCATCTTGATCTAAATCTGCAGTAACACGCCATCTAGCACCATCTTTAAGCTTAATTCCTGCTGAATTTAAAATTGAAAGGCATGCACTTCTATTCCATGTTAATCCTTCAATGAATGGTTGTGATGTAAACGCAAGTGCATCTGGAAGTGGTCTAGTTTCTCGACCAACCAAAAGTAGATCTAGATCAATTTCTACTAATCCTAAACTTTGAGCTGTTTTTGCAATTTCCAGCATTTTTCCTGTAAATGATTTTTTTTCACCTTGATCTTGTCTATCTCCAAGAGCTGAAATTACAGCTATATTTGAAAGATCTTTGTTTTCTTTTTGTAAATCTACTGCAGCAAGATACGTCATTCCTCCAGCACATATTTCACTTCCTCCATCAAAACCAAATTTCCATGCATTGATTACTTTGTTGTTATCTATTTCATCATCAGGAATTTCATGATGATCTAATATCAGCCAATTATCTCCAAGTTTTTCATTTAATTCTTTTCCAAATCCACCACCAAGATCTGTTATAATATGTAAATCTCTTGTTTCTTTTTGCATTTTTTCAATTAAACTATGATTAAACTCGTTTGTTGTTCTAACAGTACATTTTGCACCTGCTCTGATTAGAGCCTTAGTAATAATTGAACCTGAAGTTAGACCGTCACAATCAATATGTGTTGTAACTAAAATATTCTTTTTTGTTTTTATTGAATCTTCTATCCTATCACTAAAATTTGAAAGTGCTTCTTTTAGGATTTTACTCATTACTCTAGTTGTGCAACCACAGATTTATACTTCCATTTTTTTGGAAGGATCCCTATTTTCTTATAATGAGTTGAAAGTCTGTGAACTTTGGCCTCAATTAATTCTAGAGATCTAACATTTCTATTATCACTTGTATTTTCTTTTAGATGCTTTTGTAAATTAACAGCTTTTAATACAATATTATTAAGATCTTCAGGAATTTCAGGCGTTAACTTATTATCTTTTAGAACTTGAGAAATTGTTTTTTTGATAATTGGTTTTACAAGTGGAATTGCATGTTGATCCCGTAATTTGATTCCAATTTGGCTAGTGGTCATTCCTTCTTTTGAATATTTTACAATCATTTCTTCGATCTCAGCTGTACTTTGTGTGATCCAGTCTGGTTTTTTTGGATCGATTGGTCTAATCGAATGTGATTTTCCATGGTTGTGAGTGTGAAGTCTTCCCATATTCACGCTTGAAAAGGTTCAAAATTAAATGTATCTTGATAAGAATTAGATAAAAGTTAAATAATAACACCAGCCACAGTTTTTCAGATACAAATGAACAAACTAATACTCTTTGGCGCATTGTTTGCGGTAATTATATCACTAGGTATCACTCCTGCCTTCGCTCAGTATATGGGCTCTGGAGGCTCAAGTGGAAGTGGTGAAGGTGGTGTATCTTATCCAAAAATGTCTCTAGAAGATACATTAGAACTTGCAAAACGTAAGGTAGAATACGCTGCTAATAACCCAGCATCTGGTTCTGGTACTCCATACATGGACGCTGATGGTGTATTAGGAGCATCTGCAATTGCAGCAGCAATATTCGGCGGTATAGCAGGTGCATTCTTCTTCAGAGGTAGAAGCGGCAAATACGCTGCTCAAGGCAGAGGATAAAACCCCTCATTCTCTCTTATTTTATTATAATTCCTAGCGTAAGCTTTGATCCATTGTTTTTTGGTAATAAGAAAAATGTTTATATCGACCTCGTATGCTCGTTTTACTGATGATTCCTATATTCGGAACAATCTTGAGTATATTGTCTAGTCTGACCGGACAACTCGGTCCAAACTATGATCCATTATTCTACGATGTTATGGTATACATATTCGGAACCATAATGTTCACAATATTCCTACTTGCATTAATTGCATACTGGGTGCGTGTTCATGGTTGGGGATACAAAGACAATCGTGAAAGATGGGTTGATGAATTAGATAGACACTTTGAGAACGAGGGCATCGGATTAATTCCAGATAATGGAAAATACTGGTAAACCTTCAATCTTTCCTTCTTTTATATTATTTTGACTTTAACAGTTTTTACTATAGATCTGGTGGCATAAAGTCAGCATCTTTTGAAGAATCGTAGTCTTTTGATGTAAATTCTGCCCTGTAATGATAACCATCAACAAGTAATTCATTTATGAAATTTGGTGATTCTTTTCCATTTACTATAATTCTAGATTCGTCAAGTACCATGTCTCTCATTGGGAAATCCCATGACCACAAAAAGTGACCAATTTCAAATTCATATTCCTCCATCCATTCTGCATAAATTGTTCCATCATCTGTTAAAGTATAAAGTGATTTTTGACATCCATCTTCAAATCCAACATTGGCTGGAATCTCTGCTTTATTACCATCAACATAAAGTTCCAATGTTGCAGAAATAACAAATTGAGTATTCCTATCATTAATACAAACTTTGAGAGGATCATTTTGGCTAAGCTGACCTTGAACTAGGCTACTGGCCACACCTACTGAAATTGCGATTATTGCGGTCATTGCCAGAAATCTTAGTGTTTTCTTACGTTTTGTAGGATCTCCCATACCAGGCCAATTCATGGCTAAACTCATCTATTTGGTCATAAAGTCTTTTCTAAATATCTGATAAATCATCAATAATTTCTAATGTATCAAATTGATCTTGATGGTCTGCAACATAAAATGTGATTGTATCAGAATCTATTTCCACCCATTCAGATTTTCCACAATATGGCAAAAAATCTTCCACAACAGCATTTGGTCCTGTCATTCTAACTAAGACTTTGTTATTTTTTTCTGGTATATCGAAAGGAAGTTTGAGAACTTTACCTCTTCTTTCATTTTGCAAATTAATTGTATATTCATCTCCACAAAATTCAACTTTACCTTTGAAATAACTTTCATTGATATCCATGTAATTTATTTTGAAATTATATCCCATATTTCACATATTATTTATTTACACAAAAATAGTTTTAATTAATTATTTTATGACTAAAACAAAATCAAAAATTAAGTAATAGTTAATTTTATTATTTTTAATTAAGTTAATATTTCATTGTGAATACTTTACAGTATTCTAGTGAATAAAAGGAAAAAGAGGTTTTGGGTTTAGATTACTTGCCAAGGTCGTGTTGCAAATGTTATCACATAACCAACTCCAATAATTATTGATTGATATGCAATATTGGTATATGGGATTGGTTTGAGAATTGGTTCTCCTTCCACAACAACTGTTTGTCCAGGTCCAAGTCCAGGTCCTACCTTCTCAATGTTGAGTTGAGTATGAACGTGGTAAACTCCAGGTTCTAGAGCACGTGCTGATAATTCATAATCAACTACGCTGTTACCAGGAATGCTGAAAACATTACCAGGTGGATCTCTAGCTAACATTTCCCATCTATTACCTGCATTGGTAGACTCTGAAAAGATTGAAGACCATGCTCGTAGCGGTTTATCAACCAGACTGACAAATGAGCCAGTTAGAGTAATTACTTCGCCGGTTTGTAGGGATTGTCTGTTAAATGTTTCATCTTCTATTCTGACGAAACGGCTTTGCAATTGTGCTTGTACACCGTGTCCTTCTGCAGTTTGGATCATAGTTGCGATGTTTGGTCCAAAACTACCAAGTACTAAAACGGCTCCTAGTACAAATGCAAAAGTTATTTTATTTTCCATCGCTATTACCTTAACTATACTACAGGCGAAAAAAGAATGATATAAGTTTTAACCTGTACGACGATCTAAGTTAGTTTATTCCTAATGTTAATCATTAATGTTAATCATTGAATTTTCCAAATAAAAAAATAAAATTATTTGAATTTATTTTTTCTAAAATAATAAAAATCACAAAAAATTGAACTAAAAATACAAAAAATTGTAAAAAAATCATAGTTTTTAGAACTAGTGGCTTATATGGGTAAGAACACACTATGATACTATGGCACAGATGCCCGCATTACTCCCAAAGGAAGTCGAAATCCAGAGACTAAAGAAAATCTGGTTAGTAGTTATTGCAATGGGATCAACAGCTGCATCCGTTGAAGTCGACAATTTTGTCGATGGTTCACTCCATCAGACATCTATTAGAGATTCTGCATTTACTCCAGCACATTGGTGGTTATACTCTCACTTTGTAGCATTACCACTTGGATGGGGATTTGTAGCAATTTATGATAGAAAAGTCCCAGTATTGAGAGGACCAAACAATTCAATGAACACTGGATTAAAGATGACCATTCTTGGTTATTTAGCAACCATGTTCACAATTGGAGTTAACGAGATGTGGCATTTTTGGTTTGTCGAAGAAATCTTCGCAGTACCAAACCACTGGATGTTCAACATGGGAGTCGTAGTAGCCTTCATGGGTGCTCTAGCTTATGTAGTTAGAGTCTATGCAAGACTCGTCGAACTAGGTGCAGAAACACCTGGAGAGAATCCATATGTTGCTGAAATGTATAAGATGGCCTTAGAAGGCAAATTATACAGTAGATCCATACCATAATCAGGTACGAAAATCGTATCTTTTTTATTTTATTTCCATTAGTGATACTGATCGATTTAGGCACAAGGATTAAGAAAGATTTAAAAAGATTCTGACTCGTAGATATTCAATATGACTTTACCAAAAGGTTTTGGATCAGGCGGAGGCGGAGCAGGTTCTGCAGACGTCGAGAAAATGATTGGTCGTCGTGTTGAAAACATGACTGGAATGATTACACTATCATTCATTGCAGCATGGCTAGCAACATTTGGTGGTACTGCAGCAGGATATTTTGTATATCCATGGGCATATCCTACACCAAGCGGTCATTATGCATTTATCGTCCTGACATTAGTAGAAGCAATTGGTTATCTTTTCTGTGTTAAAGTAATGGAAGAGGGAACAAGAAAGAGCAGCAATGGTTTAGTAGGTGCAGTACTAGGTGGAGTATTCATCGGCACTATTGCAATAGTTCTATTCGTAGGTCACTAACCAAAAACTGTCCTTTAGGACTTTTCCTTTTTATATTGAATTTCACGAATAGCCGATCACGTTCATTTACCAAATTTTTATATACTCTCTATCTGGTTTAATTTTAATGGTCTGGCTTAGACGATGTACTCACTACTTATTCATAGTAGTAGTCGCAGTCAATTCAACTCTGCTAACAATTAACGCAGGAGACTACATCTTCTATACTGATTGGGCCTGGACATCGTTTGTAGTA
>Ga0208765_1000185_pt1 | contig 40162 bp, 39 predicted proteins | sample ETNtaG_2_FD_185783 | JGI IMG/M metagenome (GOLD analysis project Ga0208765, IMG submission 185783) | Marine microbial and viral communities from oxygen minimum zone, Eastern Pacific Ocean - ETNP201406SV203 (SPAdes) (version 2) | ecosystem: Environmental > Aquatic > Marine > Oceanic ...
CGTGTTACTGAGCGGTACGCCGAGTCCCTAAGACTCTCGACTCGCATGGCTTAATCGAATTCCAATAGCGGTCGCCTCCGGCAGGATCAACCGGATTTCGTGAGAAATCTCTGATCCTTAGGAGTCGTTATTGGTCACTTGGTTATCTGTCCTTAATCTGTATATTGACGAGATTGCACTAAGAATTTGAAAAACTTGTTTTTCTACTCACTTGCACACATCATAATGTGTGTCGTTGTACAATCTTGATCACCTCTCAGCCCCCAACTCGGTTGGGGACCGCACGTCCTCGGCTGCCTCTTTCCTGATGGATTCCTTCATCGCCCTAGAGCTCGGGTTCCAACGCCGTGGTCAGACGCAGCAGCCCCGCGACCGCCCTTTAGTATTTGAACATGACGAGTTGGCTAAGCCACTGAAATGAGGGACTGCGCCTCATTCTGCTCCAAAGAATTCACGCAGAACTGGGTGCATTTCCATAGCTTGTTCTTTCTGAATTTGCTCGTAGGTTCTCAGGATAATACCAACGGCCAAAAGCAGACCTGTTCCAGTCGCATTTCCGACCGTACCCAATAGATCTGCACCTGCGGCCAATAGACCCACAAACGCACCAGAAAATAGGGTTACAGGGGGAATATAACGCATCAAAATCCGCTCGAGAACCTTTGGATTTTTCCGGAATCCAGGAATCTGCATTCCCGTATTCTCAATCTGTTTTGCAACATCCTTTGGACCCATGTTGGTGGTTTCAATCCAAAACTTCGCGAACATCATCGAACCTAGAGTCATCACAGTCACGTACGTAATCACGTGGAGAACGACCTGCCACAGGCTATGGCCGTAAGGATCGGGCGATTGATTGAGAATTGGCATTAGCCAATCACCTACTCCATTCACCATCGAGGCATACCAAGCGAAACCGTCGGTTGCTTGGGTCTGGCCAATGTCGTATGAACCGAGATATTCCGCTATCGACCACGAACCCTGGGAACCTAAAATCGGTACCGTAGACATCGTCGGATGACTCCAGAAGAGGAGAGTGAACATGTTCAGGTTTGCTAGCAATGCAGCCATCAAAATGACTGGAATGTTACTTGCATAAACCAAACGAATGGGGTACTGCCCACGGTGGCCACGGACCTTTCCGTGGGTCAGCGGAAGTTCGAGTTTGCTGCTCTCAGCATAAGCCACAACCAGGAACACGACGACACTAGAGAAGAGTGCAACGACAGCATTCGGATGGGCAGCATCGCCCAATAATAAAGATTCGAAACCGTTGGCTGAGACCATCTCTGAGAAGGATGCTGTTCGCAGTGTGTAGAAAATCATCGGCAGGGTTCCAGCAGGTGGATTTTCAAGCGTGAATGCACCTCCGTTGACTGCCAAGGGAGACAGTGTGCCCACGAATGTGGATTGAGCAACGCCCGCCGCGATGAACAGGGAGATACCAGAGCCAATGCCCCACTTGCTAACCATCTCATCGAGTAGGAAAACGAGTAGCGAGCCGATGAATAATTGACTGACGATTATCGCGTTGGCCCAACCTTGTCCGAAATTTCCAACCAAGTTTGTATCTGCCTCAAGGAATCCGTAGACCTGGGGAATTGACTCAACAGGAATCATGATGAGAACCAGAATTTTCTGTACACCTTGGTACAACTGCTTGTCGTCGGTGTCACCCAAGTCCAATTTGATGATCTTGGCACCGGCAAACAACTGCATGATAATCGAACCAGTAACAATCGGGCCGATACCCAAGTGCATGATTGAACCAGATGCCCCTGCCATGATGGCACGGAAGCTACTGAACACGTCGATGGTGGCCTCTGAAAGGCCCCAAATCATGACGTTGGTCATGCCGAAGTAAATGATGAGAACGAATGTGGTGGTCCACAACTTTGAGTTGAATCGAACGTGGCCATCCGGCTTAGAAATGGAAGGGTAAACATCGACCAATCGCTTCAGTCCGAATAGGCGACTACTCTCTTCGCCCGTGTACAACAGACAAGTCAGACAAAGACCGGCCATCACACCCATCAGGATGATACCGACGAGGAGGAAGCCGACGAGTGCTGGGTCAATCCATCCCCAAATCGCTGCAAATAAGAAGAAGGCGACGAAAATACCAGGTTTAATTCCCCGGCCAATGAACTTGAGGTCTTGAATATGATCAGGTAAATCTGTTGAAGTGCCCCAGATGATGAATCCAACAAATGGGATTGACATCGAAATCGCGTATAGAGAGCGCATCTGCTCTTCTTGATTTGTGCCGAACAGTTCATCCCACTGCCAATACAGCAATGCGCCCCAATAAATCGCAGAAATAATCAGAATGGCGGGGACATTGGGTCTGCGGACCATTTGTTCTGCCTCCTTCGATTGTTATCTTCAATGTGGGCAAGGATTACTCCTCTTCCCATTCGCCAAATTCTTCACCATCTTCGATAGTGACTGAGCCACCTGCGGCTTCGACTTTGGTAACCGCGTTGGCACTGGCATGCTCAACGGTGACGTGGATTGCTGTCGAAATCTGACCGGAGCCGAGCAACTTGTTGATGTTATGCTCGGAAAGATTGATGCTGTCTCCATCACCGACAAGTGCGGACAGTTCGCTGACATTGCAGGTGTTGTGACGCACGCGTAGACTTGGGTCTCGATTGAAGCCGTACATCCCCCAGTGACGAGGCATGTACTTGATTCGCGTCATGACCTTGTGTTTGTTCAGTCCGGCGTTTCCACGGCCACCGCGCATTCCTGCACCACGACCGGCTTTCTTGCCACGACCGTGGTAGCGAGAGCGACCACGGAATTTGTTCGTACGGGAAACCATATTTTTCACCTCAAATCATTCGGGCAGCGAGTTCTTCGATCGCATCGCCCCTGAAGCCAAGTGCACCACCCACTGTGAAGTGGCGCTTGACGCCGCCCCATCCCTTGTTGCCTCGAGGTGGGTGCAGACGGAAGACGCGCTTCAACGTCTCCATATCCTTGGTTGTAGCATCGCCACTGGCAATAGCCTTAGCAAATGCATCGATGTTCTTGTAGTCGGTTGCATCCTTGACATCGGCATCGGTCACCGGCTTGTTGCCAAAGAGTCGGCCACGGTCACGAATCAGACCTGCGATAGCCTCAGCAGATACTTCGCCCCAGGTAACGAAATCCTTGACCTTGTGGAGCATGCCTGCGTAGGCATCGTGCTCAGGGACAAGTACAGCGTGATTGACACGAGTGAGGTTTAGGTGTTCCATGGTTTCACGGATTGATCGCTCGACCGTGCGGTCACTTCGTACGCGGATTACAAGCCATGTCATTCAGGTACACGCCCCTTTACGATGTTTAGACGATTTGCTTGGTCGCCGCTGACACGGTGCGCATTCAACTGCTTGAGGGCATTGAATGTCGCCTTTGCGAAATTGATGGTTGTGCGCGTCTGGCCCTTTGATTGAGACCAAACATCGGTCACTCCAGCTAGAGTCAGAACTTGACGTCCGGTGTCACCGATAACTAGGCCCTTGCCCGTAGGAGCAGGGACGAGTGTGATTCGAGTAGAACCAGCGCGGCCAGTTACCTTGAATGGAACACTGGTCCCGGCACCTTGGCCGGATTCCCACGAACCATTGCCGCGCTGAACTTGGATGATGTTCAACTTTGCATTCTCGATTGCCTTGCGAATGGTGCTCGCCACTTCTTTGCCCTTGCAGATAGACAAACCGACATATCCGTCGCGATTTCCAACACAGGCCATGACATTGAATCGTACACGACGACCACTGTCAGTCATTCGCTGAATCATGTTGACGTTGATTACGTCATCCTCAAGACCTGGGATGAGAGCATCGATGATTTCGACTTCGCGAATAGGTAATCCAGTGGCGAATGCAGCGTCAATGGTAATGACTTGTCCACTCTGGACCATTCGACCCAAGCGAGTCTTTGGTGTCCATTTTCTCAGCATCTCCATGGGATCTGGACCCACACCGCGGCGTCGGCGTTGGGGGGCTTCACTCTCATCGGGTTGTGCAAAAGCAGCTATAATTCCGGGTGCCTGTGGAGTTTCTTCATCGCTCATCTCAGTTCGCCTCCTCGATTGCGGTCTTTGTCTTCTCGACGGCGCCCGCGATGCTCTTGTCGATGTGTGTTCCAGCGAGACGATCCTCGCTCGGGAAAATACTCTCGCTGTGAGGGACCGACAGGCCACCATCGACCATGCCCTTCAGTGCTGCAAAGGCGCGGTTTCCAGATGTAGATGCGGCCAGACCAATGTCTAGAACAGCCTCATCGTGACCAGATTTCTGTACTTGTTTTGCGAGAGCGTATCCGGTGCAGTAAGCGGCCGGAACCGACTTTGTCGATGCCTTGGCAGGCCATGCATACTTTCCTCGCAGTGATTTTCCATCAGCTGCAGATATGATTCGATCGCCATCCTCCTGATAGGAGATAAGTTGGCAAATCACCTGTGTGTTTGTGATTCTAACCACGGCACGTGGTGTGCCACTTCGAAGCAACTTGAGGCGACGATGATAATCTGTCTGACCGGTGGAACGGCGCGTGTATCGGCGTCGCTGACGTTTACCGTGTGCCATCACTTCTCACCCCCAATTGTAACACCGTCAATTTCCATATTGGCCTTCATGTGGGCAATCGAACGGTAGGAACCGCCCTTGGCCTTGCGGTAGTAATATCGGTATTCGCTGGCTTGTAGTGTGCCTTCTTCGCGCATTCCCTTGAGAGTGCGACGCTGACTACGAATGGTGCGCATCCAACGATTCTTCTTAGGCAGACGCGCACGCGCGCTACCCTTGCGTGAACCGTGCCCGCGACGACGTCCCTTGGAACGCTGTTCAGTGAGTTTACGAGCGCGTACTCGACTGGTGCCCTGAATGGCGCGAGCCTTGATTAAGCCCTCTTCAATCATTTCACGGATATCGGACTTTTGAACCGCGCCGCTAACTTGGTCGATATATCGAGGATCGACCCAAACGCGGTTGACACCGCACTTCAGAATCTGAGCAGCCATCTTCTTCTGATTCGTAATCTGCATCAAATTCCCCTCCTTCGATTAAGGACACGGATGCCCAGTTCATCTGCACGCTCGTGAATGAGAATGCGCTTCCGACCGCCAACTGTCCCGCCCACACGGGCGGCCTGAACAGCGGGGTCAATGACATCCAAATCTTCAGGTCGGTACACGAGCACCTCCTCGAATCCAGATGGGTGGAGATTACGAACGGATGCGATTTTGCCGTATCCTACGCGAGCCATAGGGCTGCGATATTTGCGGTTAAGACGCTGGCTGGATTGGTAACCCTTGGGCTTGCGCCATCCAGTTCTTGATAATCGACGATATCGGAACCATTCCTGTCGGCGGAACTTGGGCTGAGTCTTCTTCTGCGCCTTGCGCGCTTCAAGGGCCGCCTTGGTTGAGTCATCGAGATCGGGTTTCTGTTTGGCGACGTGGAAATACTCTTCTTCGTCATCCCAGTCTTCTTCGTCTTCGTCATCCCAGTCTTCTTCCTCTTCTTCTTCGGCGGGTGCTTCTTCGATTTCATCATCGTGCTCTTCGACTTCTTCAAGTCGAGCGATGAGGTCCGCCTTCTTCCCAGAAACAGGTAATCCCGCTTCCTTCAGAAGTTCCTTGAGTTGAGCAACGGTCAAGTCAGATAATTCACTCATTCCAATTCCTCCTTCATGCCTTCTCGACGATGTATACGCCGTCCTGGAACACTCGGCGATCGCGGCCACGGATGCGGCACGCGCGCTCGATGTTCGCACTGGTCTGTCCAACCTTCTCTTTGTCAGCTCCAGAGACGACGACTTCGGTTTTGTTCTCGACCTTGACTGTCACTTCAGCAGGTGACCAGGGAAGTTCTGCCTTTCGTGGGATTCGCTCCCCGAACAGATTGTTGATTGTAAGAATGGAACCTTCGACCTTGAGAGTCATTGGAAAGTGAGAGTATACTGCCTTCAACCGATACTCGAAGCCTTCTGAAAGTCCCTTGTTCATGTTGCGAAGATGGGCGGCCCATGTTCCTGCAAGTGCCTTCTCCTTTCGGCGTGGTAGGTCACAGAATACCTCGAGGTTGCCATCGTTCATCGAAACACTGACCCGTGAATGAATAAACTCGCGCGAAAGAGATGTGCCATCCTTTGAGAGTGTGATTGTGCCTTCGTCGACACCAGCGCCAACGCCATCGGAGAGTTCGATGACGTGCTTGATATGATCTAACTTCACCATTTTCTCACCTCAATAGACGTAGGCCAATAAACGGCCACCGATTTTCTTGTCCTTCGCATCATAGTGATGCATGACACCATCATTGGTGGTCATGATCAGTAGACCGAAGTCACGGGCTGGTAGGTAACGGGATTCCCACTTATCGAAATCAGCACGCTTGACACTGTGCCGAGGCTTAATCACACCGCAACGGTTGATGGCACCGACGAGTTCGACGCGGAAAGCGTCACCGCGTCCATTGGTTACGCGTTCGTATTCACCGACATACCCTTGCTTCTGCATGATTTTCAGCATGTTATCGAGAAGTTTGCTAGCCGGCGATAGAGAGACCTCGTAATGGCCAGCTTGTTCTGCATTGTAGATTCGCACAAAGGCGTCACTCAGGGGATCAAATTGCATCTCTTCATCACCTCAACTAAATTTCTTGAACCCTATTTGGGGGGCTACGTCCCGGAAACACTGACGGCATAGGCGTAGTCCATGGCGACGAATCATGCCGCGCTTACGGCCACAACGGCGACAGCCGACGGTTCGGCCAATCTTCTCTCCGTGATCTCGTGCCATGCTTCACTCCTCCAATACAGTAAGGTCAAATCGACCCTTGAACCACTCTAGACTCTCTTCGCGAGATACGTGATGAGAGATGCCGACTCGCGCCTTTCGTCGTCGGCGGCGGCTTACACGATGACCAGGACGCTCTAGCACTACGTTGACGTCCATGCCGAAAATGCCAATCTCAGGGTCATACTTCATCTCGGGGAAGTCGGTGTAGTCTCGAATTCCGAAAGACAGGTTGCCTGAAGCATCCCAATTGTATGCGGGCAATGTGTTCTCGCGGCACCAGAAGGCGTCCTTGAGGAACTTATCGATGTGCTCAGTCCCACGCATGGTCACCTTGCATCCGATTGGGGCCCCTTCACGGGTTCCCAAGTCTCGATTTGTCTTCTTGGAAAGTGTGCGAATCGGGTCTAAACCCGATATCAAACTGAGAACACGTTCGGCCAACAGAAGACGATTTCCACCTTCGCCGACGCCGATGTTCACAGTCACCTTGGTAATCCGCGGGGTCTGCATTGGATTGCTCATTTCACTCATGCGTTCACCTCATCCAATGGGAGGCTAGCATCGCCAACCACGAATACGTGGTCAACAATGGTGCCGAAGTCGCCGAAGATGACCTCGTTGTCTTTGCTTGAGCGCTTGACAACATATTCGCTCATCGTGGCCGTGCTGCCGGTGTGACTACCACCAATCAGGTAGCAGTTTGCACCGGAGGTGAATTTGTGATGCTTCTTGATCTTCTGAGAAGCGACATCAAGAGTCAGGGAATCCATGGTGTTGTACTTGTTCGCATCCTTGACGTTGATGTTACGGCCATCGTGTAGATTTAGTTGGGTCACGCCGCCTTTGATAGTGGTCTTACTATCAATCCGGCACAACTTGAGTGCTGCTTCCTTGGCTGAAATTGGAGCGTAGCGGAGTTTACCGTTGGTGTCCAATACACAGCGGTAGTGGTCATCACCCACGGTCAAGACATCCATGATACCGACACCACGACGCATGTCTGTAGTCACACGACCGTCAACGAGAATACGACGAGTCGCCAGTGCACGCTTGGCCTCTCTCATGGATTGAGCTACACCGAGGACGTCGCGAAGAACGACGCCGAGTGCCATGCACCGCTCGAGGGGGTGGCCACTTGGACGAGGTCGGGAAATCCAAATGTTCGTCTTGCGAGTCAATGGCCAACTTCGCGGCATAGACAATCGCTTCATGTGGCTGGAACTCATTGGTCATCGCCTCCGTTGCGTGATTGTAACTTCTTCAAGCGAATAGGGTCACTGTCATCGACCTTGATGACAACGACATTGGATGAGTGGACAGGTATGCCCTCTTCTTTCCCGTCAGCCTTGGAATGTGTTAGGCCCTCGACGAAAATGTTGCCTGAGCCTGTGTCGACACTGGCAACCGTTGCGCGAAGACCCGATTTACCTCGTGCTTCACCATGGCGCTTACCCTTGTCACCCTTCTGTGAATTGGGATGGCCGAAGTCACCGCGGTGAATTTCGACTTCATCGCCAACGCGAATGGTTACATTTCGAATGTTGATGTAGTTTGGATCTAGGCATCGCGCGCGTAGACGCTTGCGCTGAGTGTGCAATGATGCATTAGCAGCAGCCTTTCGCTGCTTGTTTGGGGATTTACTTACCATTCTATGCACCTCATACAATTTGTTTCGCCGTTGCAGCGATTCGGGGCCAACGTTCCGCAGATTCGCGGCTCACAGGTCCTTTGATATCCGAGCCGCGAACTTCTCCGCGCTCGTTAACGAGAACACAGGCATTGTCTTCAAATTGCACCCATGTTCCATCTGGGCGACGGAATGGGCGTCTTTGTCGGACAATGACTGCGTGGAAGATTTGTCGTCGGGTTTCTGGTGTACCTTTCTTGACTGTAACAACGATCAAGTCGCCTACACCACCTGCTGGATATCGACGTGCAGTTCCACCTGTGTTGAGTACTGAAATCAGTTGGACAACCTTTGCGCCGGTGTTGTCTACACACTGGAGACGTGCCTGGGTCGGTAGACCACGGGTCACCTTGGATGAAATTCCCCTCATTCACTCGCCTCCGTATCAATAACACAGAATGTGACAGTCTTGGATAGAGGTCGGCATTCCATGATGCGGACATTGTCGCCAACATTCACTTCTCCAATGCACGAAGGAAGGTGGGCTGCATAACGACGTGTGCGCTTTTCGTAGCGCTCAAACTTCTGCATGTAACGGATGTGTTCGCGCTCAACGACGATTGACTTCTGCATGCCAATCTTGGCAATCGTACCTTCGATAATCTGACCACGTAGACGCAGGGTTCCATAGAATGGGCAATTCTCATCCCCATCCCATTCGCCCGTCGGCTCGTTGATGTCAACTCCAATGTCTCTCATGTTCAATTCCTCCGGTAGTTGCGATGAATTCGATCTTCGGGTCGCTGACACACCATGGCGCCTAGGATGACTTCATCCTCGTTGTCAAGTGTGAAATCGATGACGTTCTTTGCGAGGGTCTTGGTTTGGCCCTCAACGTCGACAGCGATGGTTTGACGTGTCTCGCCGACCACAGTTCCCGAAAGGCCAATGAGGTCCGAATCGGGAGAAGCCTGAACCGTTAGGTTTCGGGCTAGGAATGGCAGGTGGATACTATCACTCATTCAGCGCACCTCCACTTGGTATCCGTTCTTCTTGAGAATCTGAGCAGCACGCTTCTTGTGCTCACCCTGAAGTTCGATTGTACGACCCTTGACGGTGCCGCCACTGGCGCATGCACTCTTGAGAATCTTGGCGAGTTGGTTGATGTCGATCGCGGTATCGTCGATACCTTCTACGATAGTTACCATTTTTCCATACCTCCTTCGTACTGTACTGATGATTGCTTTCTGTTGTTCCTTGGCGATTTCTTGACAAATACATAGTTCATCGGGGAGTCCACACAGATTGCAGATTGCGGCCATTCAGTGATCACTCCTTCTTATCATTCATTTTTGTCAACAGGCGCGCAATAGAGCGACGAGTCGCCTTGTATGCACCTAGATTGGAAGCGGAACCGCCCAGCGCTTGCTGTGCGCGCAATTGGAGTAAGTCTTCTCGAAGTTCGAGTAAACGAGCCTCGCGAGCCTCGTCCGACATATTGTCGATATCACGGGACTTCACATGGGTCATTCGCTCGCCTCCTCTTCAGAATCGTCTCCAAGAATTTCTTCGGCGATGTCCTTGACGCCTTCAACGACCTCGCCAGCGATTTCTTTAGCGGAGTCGACGACTTCTGTGGCCACCTCAACAACGCCTTCGATGACTTCTCCGGCAGTATCGATGGTGCCCTCAACGGCGGCCTCGGTAACTTCGACGACACCTTCGACGACTTCAGCTGCTGCACCGATAACGTCGCCCTCTGCAAGTTCTTCAACGACCTCGGATGCGGCTTCAACGACTTCGCCTGCTACATCTTTTGCAGTATCAATTGCAGCGCCACCGGTTTCTTTGACCGCTTCAACGACTTCACTAGCAACATCAACGATGCCTTCAACGACTTCGCCTGTGGTATCTTTGATCGCTTCAACTGCGACTTCAACAACACCTTCTGATTCAGAATCTTCTTCTATGGATTCCTCGATGACTTCCTCAAGGATTTCTCCCTCAGGGGCCTCTTCGACGATGGGTTCTGGCAAATCTTCGCTTACTTCCTTAACAATCGCTACTTCAACAAGTGGAGAAAGGCCTACTTCATGCCGGGATTTGATTTCGATTTCGTGTGGCAATTTACTACCTGGGCGCATGATGGCAACAGTGCAACCAATGGTTCCAAGTTTCTTTACACACACAGACTTTCCAATATCCATGAACTGGATTGCTGTGTCGCCACAATATTTGATGTGGCCCGCTTGGAACTTCTGTGTTCGATTTCGGCTACCAGTGAGTTTCCCGCTCAATACGACAAGGCAACCCTTGGCACCTTTATCCATGATATTGAGGAGAGTTGAGTGTCCTGCACGACGGAAGTACCATCCGCGCTCAAGTGCACTGGCTAGTTTGCTTGCCATCACCTGAGCATTGAGTTCAGGAGTATCAATCTCTGCAACTTCAAGTCGTGGATTGTTAATATTGAAATCTTTGAGACGGCGCTGCAATTCGTTGATGATCTTGCCCTTTCGACCGATGACCATGCCCACGCGCTCAGCTGAAAGGGTCACCTTTGTGCCCTCTGGAGTGCGCTGGAAATCAAGACCACCGAAGCCGGCTCGCTCGGTCTTGGACAAGAGGAATTCGCGGACCAAGTGACGTTCGACGTTGCGGTCGATGAATTTTCGGATGGTGCTGTTCTGTGACATCAGTAATCATCCTCCTCTTCGTCTTCATCAGCATCAGCTGACATATCCTCAAGGAAAATCTCGAGATTAACTTGGTAGTGGTTGCTTGGGGTCGCGCGCCCGCGTGCACGGGGGCGCATAGCCTTGCTAACTTGACCACGGTGTGCAGCCAAGTGTGTGATGACCATGTCTTCCGCATCGATGTCTTCGTGATGCTGGCGTGCGTTGTCCATGGCGCTCTCGATGAGTTTGATGAAGGCAATTGATGCGTTACGTGGATAACGCCCAGGGCCCATCTTGCCCTTGCGATGTCCAGCCATCGTGTTGCCGCCCTTTCCTGCGCGACTTCGGCGCTTGTATGGAATGGCGACTTCCTGCTTGACGACCTTCTCAAGATACGATACTGCATCACCAGCATACATACCCTTCACAGCACGTGCAATCTGGTAGCAGTGCTTGTGGTGAATATCTCGGTTCACAGCGCGTGCAACAGCCAATCGGCTGCCTTTCAGCAATTGTGTGTATCCCGGTTGGGGTTTTGAAAGATCTCTGCTCATTCTTTTCACCTCACTTCAGGGCCACGTGCTTACTGGACCGGGTTGCACCGACACCCGGACCAGTGTGTGTTACACTGCGTCGGGTTGATGCGTATTCACCAAGAGCATGCCCAATCATCTCGGGCAAGATTTCGACCATCTTGAAAGAGCGTCCATCATGGATGCCAACAGTTCGACCGACCATCTCGGGTAGAATGTATAGGGAACGACAGTGAGTCTTGGCCTTCTTACCAGGATTTTCTCGAAGACGATTAATGAAATGTGCTTCATCGAGATTCGCACCTCCATTGGTGATACCTGCTGCATATCCACGCGACATACTGCGACGTGCACGCGCAGGCATGATGGATTCCACAGATAGTACATCGGGATCATCTTCAGGAGCAAACATTGGAAGTGCCTGAAGTTCTTCAACGGTCAAACCGCGATAGGTGAATACCTTCTTGCGGCGTTCCGAGACTCCCGAACGGCGCTTGCGCGCGGCACGGCGTGCTGCCTTGGGGGTACGCATAACCTTCTTCTTACGACGTGCCATTCAGAATCACTCCTTTCTCTTGCCTCGGCCACGTCCTGTGCGGCTGGGGGCGATATGCCCGACCTTCTGGCCAGGTGGTGCGTTTCGGGAAACGCTGTTTGGACCGTGAACTGCCTGATGATTTCCACCGCCATGAGGGTGGTCGACAGGATTCATCGCCACGCCGCTGACGGTTGGGTAGAGTTTGCCTCGCGCCTTAGCGCGATAGTATGCTGCACCGGCCTTCATCAGAGGCTTCTCTGTGCGCCCGTGTCCTGCGAGAACGCCGATGGTAGCTCGACACTTTGAGGGAAGATCCTTGAGATTGCCACTCGGTAATCGAACGCGGACTCTGTCGCCCATTCGAGTCTCGAGCATTGCATTGTTGCCACCTGAGCGAGCGAATTTGCCGCCGTCACCGGGTCGACATTCGACATTGCAGATGGCGGTTCCTTCGGGAATGTGGGCTAGAGTAGTAACGTTACCTGGTCGTAGACTGACATTCTCTCCGAACGCAATCTTCTGACCGACGAACATACCTTCTGTCGCTGCGACGTGACAAGTGGTCCCATCGTCGAACTTCAACTTGGCCAGAGGACCAGTGTGCACGGGGCTGTGAATCATATCCACAACTTCACCCACATCTTCGTCCTTACGAGGGAGACGGTTTGCACCAGGGAACCTGTGGCTGCGTACGCGATTCTTAGGTGAAGAACCACGGCGCTGTGCACGAATTCGCTTGCCCATACATCACACCTCCAATCAGAATGCTCCCAGCTTCAATGCTGTCTCTTCTGCATCATAACCCTCAGCGAGTTTGACACTGGCATGCTTGCCTTCCTTGCAGATTCGAGTGTTGACCTTAGCCACTTTGACCTCGAGGAGATCCTCGACGGCCGCCTTGATGTCGGCCTTGTTTGCCTCGCGTCGAACAATGAATTCCAAACGGTTGTTGTTCTCTGCATAGCCAATCTCTTCTGCCGCAACACGGCGTGCTTCGAGAGATTTTTCGGTAATCCAAGGCATGAGGAGAATTTTGTATGGATCCATGACAATCACTCCAGTGCCGAGATGGCCGACTTTGTCCAAACGGTGAGACGACCTGCGTCACCGCCAGGCGCCAAATCCTCGGCGCAGAGGTCCTTGGCAATGGCAACGTCCACTCCAGGGACATTGCGTGCTGCCTTGGCTAGGGCGTCGCGTTGTGCAACGACCAAGAGAATGCTTCGTGGAGTTCGACGTCGGCGACCGCGCATCTTGCCTTTGCCGGCACGGATGTTGCGGCCATTGTTAGCTCGAGACAGGTCATCTCCAAGGCCAATGCTCTCCATCATTGCGATGAATTTCTTGGTGGCCTTCTCAAGAGGTAGATTCTCGACATCGTAGTTTTCTCCATCCTCGGAATAACCCCCAAGGACGATTGGGAATCGGACATTGTCACTGAATTGATGGCCGCGGGCGGCTACTTTCTCTGCATCAGCAGTTGCTGCAATCGCAGAATCGCGGGCAGCATTGGATTCCTTGGTGTTGAGTTTCTGCGACCACTCCTTCTGTACCATGGGCCCGTGCGCGCGACGTCCACCGCGTGTGTGTGGGTTCTGTGCACCAGTACGTGCCCCGGTCTTTCTCATGATTCGACTGACACCACGACCCTTGCCCCACCATTCCACAGAATGCTTCATTCCGGGTTGAGGGGCACGCTTCCCAACGTGTTCACGGTGACCGTAAGACTGGCGTCGGTTTGCTCTAGAAGAGTGGACGGCGCGTCGGATGAGATCGGGTCGGAAATCGCTCTCAAATGCACCCGGAAGCGTGACGTTCTTGCCGTCTGCTGCTTCAATGCTGTAATCGATGATGATGCCAGCTTCGAGTTCTTCGACTTCGATGGTGTTCGTGAGTTCGTAGGTCTTGACCTTCATTCAATCACACCCCCTGCTTGGACGCCGTACTGACGTAAGTAATGTCGACAGGATGCTGCTCACGTCGTTGACGGGATGCATCACGGAAGCGAATCAAACGCTTTGCGGGGCCAGGTAGGCTTCCTTGGATTATCATGTAGTGATTATGGATTTCACCGTAGTGTAGGAATCCACCGGCGGGGGTAATCTGGCTGTCTTCTTCTCCAGCGATTCGTAGAATTCGCTTGTTGTATTCGGTTCGCTGGTGGTATCCAGTCTGACCAGCCTGACGGATAGTCTTGCGAACATATCCAGTACCGAAGTCACCCATGTTGCCAATCTGACGTCGGCGCTTTGAGTTCTTGTGAGAAAGTAACTTGACGCCGAATCGACGAACGACACCTTGGTTTCCATATCCCTTGGTCACACCGATGACATCGATGTCTGAACCAGAGGTGAAAACATCCTCAATGGTCAACTCTTCACCGAGTTTCTCTGAGGCCCATTCCAATTGTGCAGCATTGTCGCCACCGGTCAGCCCCATCTCCATAATCTCAGGAGTTTTGCTACTCACGGCAGAGATTTTTCCGGGTTGTGATGCGACAATGAGTCGGATTTCGGTTAAGTTGGATTCACGGAGTTTATCGAGGTGGGCTTCGGAATCATGCTCCTTCCGCTCAGGCATTCGACGAGGGAGGTTTGGAACGACATCGCTGAGTTTCTCGGCGTCAGCCCACACCTCTCCTGCGGTTTGCTTACCGTAGGGTGTCATCTTGTATCCTCGAACGGCGAGAACAAGCATAGGAGGAACTTCGACAACTGTGACGGCTTTGCGTACTTCTGCACCAGCACTTGGACTACCCGGGTTTAGATCACGCATCAATACGTGCGTCATTCCTGCTTTCCATCCAGCAAAACCCTGAACTCGAACTTCTTTGGCATCACTGTCTGGCCAACTCTTGACGCGACCATAGGGCCTGTTGGCTCTCTTTCGCGGGCCAAAGCCCATGCTACCCTTCTTTGGGCGGTGCGTGGTATTGGCCATTTGGATTCCTCCAGTTTTTCAGAGTAATTATCGCCGAAGCGATAGGTACTCCGGCTCGTCACTTCAGGAGCGACCGTGACACCTGACCAAGATTCACAAGTGAAATCTGTGGTTGTGTGGGGTACTGCTGCATTGCCCGGTGGTGTCTGGACGCTCAGTGTTGAGCGGCCCTGCGACCTACCTCCCGTATATGAACGGCTCGGTTGGAGGGGACCCCCTAAAGGGGGCCCTCCAGCACGACGTGCTGCGGTTTGTTCAGGCGATTTGCCTAAGAACCTCGGCGTAAACGGAGGATGGCCATGTCTGCTACGATACGTCACGACTTACTCGTCGAAGGGACGATTGAGGCTAGGGCATATCAACTCTCAGCACTAGATCATTGCCTCAGTGCATCGACTTTGCTGGTACTACCGACTGGAATGGGGAAGACGCCGATCGAAGTCATGGTTCTCGCTGAAAGACTCCGTGACCCAGGGGGGCGTGGGATAATGCTGGCCCCAACCAATGCCTTAGTCAATCAACACCTCTCGGATTTGCAAAATCTACTCGCCCTCCCTGAAGATGGAGAGATTGTGGGTTTGACGGGTGCAGTTCCGCCGAAGAAACGCCGGGCAATCTGGGAATCTGCTAAGATTGTCGTCGCTACGCCCCAGGTTGTCCGCAATGATGTCCAGAATGGTGTGACTTGCCTTGATGATGTCGCCTTGCTCATAGTCGATGAGGCCCATCGGGCCACTGGCAATCACGCTATGGCACAAGTCGGGGATTTGTTCGCAGAGCAACAACCGGGTGGCCTAGTAATCGCTGCCACAGCAAGTCCGGGCCATATTGAGGCTGATATCCACGAAGTTTGTGAACGATTGCAGATTGTCAACATACACGCTCGACCTTCCGGAGATTCTCTCTTAGAACCCTACGCTACAGGACTAGAGGTCAACGATGTTTTTGTCGAAGTACCTGATGAATTGAGGTTGTTGGCTGAACCATTGAAAATCTGGCTTGAGAGGATTGTGGATCGTCTGAGAAGACTCGGTTTTTACACACGCCAAGGCCACATCACTGCCGGGGGATTACAAGAGGCTCAAGGTCGCATTTCAGTGTCGATTGGGAATGGGGAATCCATTGGCTATAGAGCGGCCAAGGAAAACGGTATTGCCATGCGATTGAACAATCTGATATCGTATCTCCTATGCCAAGGTGTAGCGGCCAGTAGGGAGTATCTGTCTAGGCTGGGCCAAGGTGGAAAGGAAGAAAAGAAATCGACCAAGGAATTTGCAGCTGACCCACGCATCCATCAACTCAAGGAAACCTTGGCAGAAATGGAAGAGATTCACAGCAAGGTCACTATGGTTAGACGCATGGTCAGGAGGCAACTCAGGGAAAGTCCAGAAAGTCGAATCATCGTCTTTGCCAACTTCCGAGATACGGTCGAAGAAATATCGAGAATTCTAGAGGGGATTGAGGGCGCTATCCCCCAGCGATTCGTCGGCCAAGCCAGCCGTGATGGATCTTCAGGGATGAGTCAGAAAGAGCAACTGAAGAGCCTAGATGCTTTTCGTTCTGGGCAAGCCAATGTCTTGGTTGCAACCAGTGTCGGCGAGGAGGGTTTGGATGTACCCAATGCCGATTTGGTCATTTCATACGAACCAACAGGGAGTGAGATTCGAACGATACAACGTAGAGGTCGAACGGGGAGGCAGCGCGCTGGGACAGTTCACCGCTTGATTGCCAAGGATACTCGTGACGAAGGTGCACTGGCCGCTGCCAAGTTCCGAGAAGAGAGAATGTTTCGCTCAATACAACAGGTGAGAAGAAAGCGAGGAGGGGCACCAATTCGTTCGGAAGGATCACATCTAGATGCATTTACTCTAGATGATGGCACGACTGCCGCGGATTTTCTTCAAACGGAATCGGATCGATTGGCTCCCGAACTCGACGATTCGGTGACTCCAACTGTGGTTCTAACAGAACCCACTCTTGAAGAGGTACCTGAACCGAAAGATATCGCTAGAAAAATGAGGCCGACCGGCCAAATTGGACTGGATTCATATCCCTCTGAAACGGAATCAAATCGCCTGATTGTAGATGCACCTGTCATCGAAGCAGAGGCGTTGCTCCAATCCATCCATGCAGATGCCCCCATCCCTGATGGAGATGGAGTGGTTGTGTCGATAGACCATCGAGAAGGAAAGAGTGCACTGGCGGCTCGATTGCGACAAGAAGGATTGACAATAGAGGTAGTCAATCTCCCTGTTGGAGATGTGAAGATAAGTGATAGGATTCTAATCGAGCGCAAAGGAACTCGTGATTTTGTCGACAGTTTGCTGGATGGTCGACTGTTGGATCAAGCAACTCGATTGGTCAGCGCAGCCCCCCGGGCCATGCTCATCCTTGAAGGGAGTGACCTGTTTCAACATCGGGCCGTTCATGGCCAAGCCATCATGGGTGCACTGGCTACATTGACATTCGACTATGGTCTGCCCGTTGTGACTTCATCAGATACAGCAGAAACGGCACGGTTCATCGCAGTATCAGCACGCAGAGAATCAAAGATGTTGGAGCACCTCTCTGAAAACGCTCAGACGAGATTGAGGGCTGCTGAGCATCCCGATTATGTTGGTGATGAATCGGAAAATGAGGCAATTTCTGCTGCCAATTCTGCTGCAGATGGGAATGAAGACTTTAGCAGACCTATCCTAGACGCTACAACGGGGCCGTTGTCAGAAGCTCGTCAGCGTGAAGTCCATGGAATCACTCGTTCAATGCTAGAACAGGTTCCAGGAATTGGTCCTGCTCTGGCGTCTCGCATTCTCGAAAGGTGGCCAACGATGGCGGCCTTGTCCACGGCCAGCGATGAGGAAATTGTTCAAGTTCCAGGTCTTTCTGTAAATCTAGCACAAGAAATCGTGCGAATTCTGCACGGTAGCAGTGATTAGTCTCCGATGACCATAACGCGGGTTCTGAGTAGTGCGAGTCGGTCGATGTGATGGCCGAACGCAAACGCCAGAAGTTCAGTCAGATGGATGGCTGGAACTTTGGTATCCTGTCCGGTTGTCTTTCCCGCCTTACCCTGATAAACATCCAACAGCATGTGGGACAGATTGCAAGCACTGACTACTAACTGGGCTCCTTCCGATTTGGCGTCAGCCAAGACAGCTGAGGTTTGTTTCATGACGGTATTTTCTTCGGAGAAAATTCCTGGGACGCCGACACTCTGTGTTCGACTGGACCAAGCCACGGGAGATCCACCAACGGCTGAAATAACCTGTTCAAGATAATCGGGGTCAAAGATATCGTCCCCTCCACAGGCACCCTCTTGCTGCATGTTGGGGCCATAGTATCCTGCGATGTTGAAGTCAAACGGATTCTTGAGTGCATCTTTGACTGAATCGATGCCGATTTCATCAACAATTACGTGTAGAAGATGGTGTACATTGACTTCGCCACTGACAGTCAAACCACAATTGCGTTCGAGGATTGCATTGATTTTGGTTTTCAGTCTGTTGTCATTACGAATCGCCATCAGATCTTCGTGCAATGTGGCGGCAGTAGTTGCACAGGGAGTGATGATGTCGAGGCCCAGCGCTTCGGCCTGCGCGAAGGTTCGCGCATTGAGGGCGATTTGCAAATCCGCGTTGGCCTGGCGAATAATTCCCGCGCCACAACTGGTTGCGCCCTCAAGGGGAACCAGTTCAATGCCGAGAGAGTGGGCAGCCAAAGGCATAGTGTCAGCAACTTCAATCGCATTGCTGTGGGCCACATTGCCAGGATGATATGCGTAACGAGTTGCCATTAGAATCGACCGTCCATTTCATTGAAGATTGAAACCACCTCATGGTGATTCTCTACGGAGGAATTGAACTGCTTAGGCATCTTGCCAATTCCAGCGGGTGGAGCAAGCATCCCCAACAACTCGTTGAACATGGGGCGGCCAGTTCTTGTGAAGCCGAAAATCATCCGCGCTGAAACACCAGAAAGTGCATTGTTAACCAAACCCACTGGGCCAAGAACGGTTCGATAAAGTGTGGTTTCATTCACCTTTCCACTGCTCTTGATTGACCAGGTGTACCACCAGACGTGTTTGCCATGTCGTCCATTGTATCCATCGTGAGCAAGAACTGCAGTCTTGGCCTGTAGAACGGATTTGGCAGCGGTTGAACCCATAGATCCTTGTCGATGAATACTGGCCATGTCTGTCTCGGCCTTGACGCCATTGGTACTGGCCAAACTCTCTATGATTGCCTTGCGTGATTTATCGGAGATTCTTGGGTCGCACGAACGGTTCCACAAATGACTGACTACAGCTGGTCCCATGTAGAATCTATTGTAAGGCACAGCATCACTGGCGGCGTGCAATAATTGAGGGCTAGCAATTTCAGTGGATGCATGTAATTCAGTCGCAACCACAGAGTCCATTGTGCCAATGACTGACTTTCCAGCATAGGTGCCTTCGCGTTGGCCCCCTACAAACCATGGTTTGGAAGCGGCACGGAGGTTGTCGTAAGAGCTGAAATCAACAATCAAGTCACGAATCACGTCGTATGCTGCAACGGGTTCGATACGAATTTGTGCTCCTTCGCCCTTATCTCGGGCAACATCGCAAAGTCGCGTAAGTCCCGGCAGCACAAGGCGCCCATTGACACAAACTCCGGTTGTCGGGTCATCAGCAGCACCATCTCGGAATGTAAGCGTTGCATCCTGTGTTGCCTTTAGCGTTCGAAGTAGATCCAATACACTGTGGTGTCCAGGAACTGCGCAAGCCCAAGCATCGACACCGGTTTCACCTGTATCTGCATTGTATCTGAAAATGCTCGCGACCAACTGGATTTCAGGCATGACCACATTTGCAACATCACCACTGGCACCCGTTGTTGAATCGCCTGCAGCATGAGCCGACATCTCGGCGACGAGATCTTCGTGGAATAATCCCGAATCATCAACGCACGCGATTCGCGACAATGCTTCAGTCATCCAACCTGCGGCGGGAACGTCGTAATCCACATCACAATCTACACGGTCGTGAATGCGAGTTCCGCCCATCTTCTCAAGAATCTCGTCCCATTCCTTGCCAGATTGACAATAGAATTCGTAGGAAGTATCGCCCAGTGCACAGACTGAGAAGTGGGTGTTCGAGAGAATCTTGGCCGAGTCCTTGGCTTCATTGAACAGTACCTCCGCATTGTCGGGCTGTTCACCTTCCCCCCATGTCGAGCAGGCGATGAGGACTCTTTTCATCCCAGCCATGCTTCCTATGTCGAAGCCGTCCATGTCGTGGACGTGCCCAATCATGCCATAGGCGGTAGCCTTCTTGGCGATTAGGGCACAAAGGCCCTCGGCATTGCCAGATTGGCTACCAAAGAGAATGTGCAAATCACGATCTCCGGCCATCACTACATCGAGTGCTCCATCGCCAGCAGGTTCCGCGGCGACTGGTGCTGCTGGGGCAGGTGCATCCACTTCAGCGGCAGGTGCCTCTTCCGAAGGTGGTTCATCACCACCTGCAACCTCGAACATGATGACGTCGACAGGGCAATCTTCGGCGGCCTCGATGATGTCATCTCCCCATTCACTTGGATTCACACCGTCGACAATGGAACAGGTGTCATCTCCGACATGGAACACTTCTGGACAGATGTTCTCACAAGCATCACAGGTGATGCAGCCCTCATCAATCCAGACTTTGACGACCGCACTCATTTAGCAGACACCGCCCAGCCCTACGGGCTGAACAGCCCGTCCACCCGAATTCGATTCTTCAACCTATGGGGGTGAAAGGGAGCCTGCGGAGTCCTCAGAAGCCCATGCCGCCCATGTCCATGCCGCCCATATCAGGCATAGCACCATTGGAGCCAGCACGACTTGAGATGACATCGTCGATTCGAAGAATCATGACTGCGGTCTCGGTTGCGGATTGAATGGCCTGGTCAACCACACGGACTGGTTCGAGGACATTGGCTTCTAGCATATCCATTACTCCACCCTCAAAGACGTTGACGCCGTAGGTAGATTTGCCTTCTGCGTGTGCCTTTCGAACTTCGATGATTGTATTGACTGGATCCAGACCTGCATTCTCAGCAAGTGTTCTTGGAATCACTTCAAGAGCGCCTGCAAATGCTTCAATGGCCATCTGTTCTCGGCCCCCGATGCCTTCTGCATATGCTCGCAAATCTCTGGAAAGGGATGCGAGAACAGAGCCGCCGCCAGTGAGTACTGCGCCATCCTCGCGCGCTACACTGACAACGCCAATCGCATCGTCAAATGCACGACGAATCTCATCTACAACGTGTTCTGTGCCACCCCGTAGCAATACACTGACGCTCTTGGCTTGTGGGCAGCCCGTCAGGAAGACCATGTCGGACTCACCAATCTTGCGCTCTTCAACCTTGGACGCCTCGCCCAAGTCATCGCTTCCCAAATCATCGATGTTGGTGACGATTCGAGCACTGGTTGCCTTGGCAAGAGCCTCCATATCTGATTTCTTTGCGCGACGCACGGCGAACAAACCGGCCTTGGACATGTAGTGTTGTGCAAGTTCATCGATGCCTTTCTGGCAAACGACGACATTTGCGCCAGAAGCCTGAATCTTTTCGACCAAACTGCGAAGGTAATTCTCTTCTTCGTCAAGGAACTGAGCCAACATACTTGGATCCGTAATCTGAATCTTAGCGTCGACCTCAGTCTTCTTCACTTCAATGGCGGAATTGATTAGTGCAATTTTGGCACCGGAGACACTGCGAGGCATCCCACTGTGTACGCGTTCCTTGTCGAGGATGATTCCATCGACCAAGGTACTGTCTCGAATCGATCCGCCCTGCTTCTTCTCAATCTTGATGTCGTCAAGGTCGACGTGAACTTCGCCGTTTTCTTCGCGAACTACCGCTTGAACAGCGTCAACAGAAATGTCAGCCAAGAATTCCTTGACGGCGCCTGCAGACTTGCCTGTGAGTGCAGTCTTTGCCACTTCATGAAGTGTTGATTCATCAGCATCAATGGCGTGATTATCTAGGAGTTTAATCGCCTTGTCTGCTGCCAAACGGAATCCTTCGCAGATTACAGTTGGATGAACGTTCTGATCAATGAGGTCTTCACTTCTCTTGAGTAATTCACCCGCCAATACAACGGCTGTCGTTGTTCCATCGTAGCAGTGTTGTTCCTGAGTCTTGGCGACCTCAATAATCATCTTAGCTGCGGGTTCGACAATATCCATTTCTTTGAGGATGGTTGCGCCATCGTTTGTGATGACAACATCCCCCATGCTATCGACTAGCATCTTGTCCATGCCTTTGGGCCCCAATGTGGTCCTAACGGCATCAGCTACAGCCTTTGCAGCTGCGATATTATTGCTTTGAGCACCCCTTCCGCGTGTGCGGTTGGTGCCTTCCTTCAAGATGAATATATTTCCAGACATTTCCCATTCCTACCTATGTTACGCCCCTACGGGGCGACTTGCCGACTCAGGAGTCATTCATAAAGGCGCCGTGAAGATTCACGCACCGCCCTGTCGGCGAAGATACTCTTCTCCGTAGTGTTCCCATTGCTCCATGGTCCATCCTTCAGGCAGTCCTGTGGCAGGCAATGGAGGTACAGATGAGGTTGCTGCGGGTTCTGGATCAGCGGAAGGTGGTGGTGGCGTGGCCATCACTGGCTGTGCGAACAGCTCCTGTGTGCCTCCGTACATCGAATTGGCAGTAGTATCCGCACTAGGGAGTGTGGGTGCATCTGGGAGTGTGGGTGCATCTGGGAGGCCCAGACTGGACTCATAGCCACCCAGAGACGAAATTTCGTCCTCATGCTCTGTGGACTTGAGAATATTAATCAAGACGACACCTAGTGCGATGATGAAGATAATTCCAAGGCCCCACAACGCGATATTCTTTGCAATAGCGCCAAAACTACCTGATTCATCAGAATCTGCGGCTGAAATGTATCTATCTGCAGTGAAATCCATTGAAATCTCTGTGTTATCATCGGTCGCCTCAACCTTCAGTGTTGCAGTGAAAATCATCGATTCTTGATTGAAATTCAGAAGATTTTGCTCAGTTACATAGACTTCGATATTGATGATGCGCTTGGCATCGGGTGCAAGTTCGAATTGGCGATCGGTGGTGACTACGCGGACGGATTTCAAATTCCATACCGCATCATCATCTACTGTTACACTGAGGTGAATCTCTTGATTCGCATTGGGGTGCTGATTGTGGACCTCGACAGACAGCATGTGTGGGCCTGGTTCTGTAATGTGGACCAAGGGGCCATTCGTCAGTCTAATCCAGCCCAAAGAACCGACTTGGAAATTTGCCGTACCTGAGGCAGTGACAGTTTGTCCGTCCTCAATGCCTTTGACACTGGTGGCTGAGACAATGAGTTCTTTCATGCCCTGAATTCCAGATGAGAATGAGTAAGTCAAGGTGACATTGGTCGAAGTTTGAGGTTCGATGTAGGTGGTGCGGCCATCTGTAGCCCCGCCAGAAATGTCGGCGATGACACCTTCATCCATCAGCAATCCGATGTTGAAGGCGTCGATTTCGTTGCCGTGATTGAAAATCTCAAAATTCATCGTTCGTGCTTCGACGCCCGCCGAAAATGATTGGCCTGTGAGATCCTTGTCTTCGACTTCAACGATGTAGGTGGTTGGAACTTCAAGCGTGAACTGGCCACTAGCACTGTAGGTAGAATCAGTCTGTGATGTGGCTGTAACCGTGAGTGGGTAGAAATTCGGCATCAGACCTTGCGGCATCTGCATGATGACTGTGACGTCGACCTCTTGACCGAAAGGCTCGATTGGTTCAGTAACTAGAGTTGCCAGAGATGCACCGATGTGCCAATCTGCGTTGAGTGACAAGTCGAAAATCTCAGGCGCATTGCCATCATTTCGTACTGTAACGGACATGGTTCGTAGATTGCCGTCAGCCAATGCGGTCATAGACGATTCATAAGCGGTAACTTTGGCATCCTGCACAGCAGGAATATCGATGGATATTTGCTCAACAGATTGGGCGTTCGCAGGGGCAACGCCCTGTACGAATAGGGAAATCTCAACCATCCCAGGTGGATTTTCTGCGGGGGCATGGAAGCGTGCGTTGACGAAGCGTTCCTCGCCCTTGGCAAGTGTCATCTGCATCAGTTGCGTTTCATTTCCATCACCGTCCCAGTCCTCAAACCATTGAAGGTTAGGTGCACCCCAGAGAGTGCTGTCGAAATATGCACCAAGAGTCCAATCTGCCATTTGGTTGCCTGTGTTCTTGATTTTCACCGGAACGTCGCCTGTAGTACCGGGCGCTAGGGTCAATGCTGGATATGTAGGGGTGACTTGGTCCAGACGAACCGAAAACGAAGACGAAATCGAGACGGGAAGAATCATCTCAGCCATGGTTTGGCTGTTGTATTCGTCTGTGAATGAAATTGTCCAATTGAGTGTCTCCACATTCGCTCCTTCGGGGATAGTGAGATTGACCCAGAACGACGTTGTGCTCTCGGCCTCCAAGGGGTTCAAGGAGACATAATTGTCGTGATCAAGCAAGTTATCGCTGTCTATTCGAAGTGGATAGGTATTCATCCATGATTGATTGGATACCTCAGTGTAGATGTTGAGATTGACTTCTCTGTACCCATTGTTGGTGAGGTGGCAATACAAGGAAGGAGGGATTGGGTCCGCTGGAATCACAACGTAGGCGTTGGGAAGCGGGTCATCACAGTCTAGAGTGATAGTGTATTCATCGACTACGTCAACGGCGAACAGAACGAAATCGTCGATGTGTATACCTGCGTTCGCACCTGAAGCATCGGCAATCTTGGAGTAAGACATCGTGTAACTATTGTCATCGTGAACGTCGGTCATGTTGAAGATAGCTTGGCTCCAATCGTTCTCTGCAGAGGAGATTCCGGCCTGGGTCAGATTGAGTCCTTTGATGTCCGAGGGCTGATGGCCCCTCAGAATCTCCATTGCCAACTCATCACCTGAAGCCATCGAGCCCCATGCTTGAGTGGCCCAGTGGTGAGATCGAAAATCCGAATCGATGAGCGTGATTGAACAGAACGGGTAGCCCCAGAATGTCTCTACATCGCTGTCAACCGTACCAAATCCAAATCCATGGCCTGGGTCTTCACAACTCCCGGCATTTGGAATCCATCCCCACTTCAGCATGTCCACTGTGTTTGAGGCGTAATTTCCACCGCCGGGGTCTGAGATTCTCCAATGTCTGGAACCTGCCGCGGCAGAGGAATTGTCTGTTCTCCAATCCGTGCCCCCTCCGTAGAGAGAGTATGACTCACGGTCAGTGTACGATACAGGAAGCCAGAGAGGAACATTTGCGGCGAGAGATTGCAATGTTCTCTCCATAGGATCGTGCCACAATGCGATTGGAACCTGTTCTTCGTAGATGTTGTTCACTTCTGCGTCGGGATTCTCCAAACCGGAAACCGTGGTTGCAATCGTTCCGCGGAAGATAATTCCGCCATGCAGAGTCCCGTCAGGGTCGACGATGCTGTGTGCAGCATCGGGTGTCCACTCAATAATTTGGACATCCTGCTGACCACCGGCCAGCGAGAGATTGAATGACCAAGTTTGCATCACGAAGCCAATCGGATGAACGGCCTCTAAAGTGCCGATGGCATCTACAGAGGAGAAACCAGTTCCAGCATTCTTGAAAGTGATATTTGCAGCATATCGTGTGCCGCGGATGAGGTAATCCATGGTTTCACCACCCGGTTGAATCCAAGTCTCAGCAGCATCACTTGAATTGCCAACACCGATATCGACAATCGTCACATCGATCAAATCCCGACCAGACGTGTCCTGAACTTCAACCAGAGAGAGTTCAGTTTGAGGAGCTAACATTGGAGCAATGGAGGCAAAACACAGAACGAGGAACATAAGGGTGGTTTGGCCATTCTTCATCGCAATCAACATCTTCGCCAATCGCGAGCCAGTCTTAAGGTTGGTTGAACCCTGTCTACGACAGGGTCAACGGTTTCGGCCAAATCAAGACTCGTGGGCAATCGCATTCTCACCGACCTATTCTGCCGACACACTCTTGATACCCAGAGGGTCCAACACTGCCGTTGTCACTGGGAAAAAGTACGCTGATTGAGAGAATGTGGCTGACCATTGTGGTCGGCCTGCAGGTGTTCGTTGCACCGATTCTTGCATTTACTGCCACATACATCCTAGACGTCGATTGGGAGACATACACGTTTTCTTTGCAAATCAATCTGCTACCGTGGATTATCAGTGCCGCAATGATGTACGGAATCATCTCATTGATTCTAGGTTTAGCAGTGGGTGGATACATGCCAAATCGAGTCGCTGATGCCGGTGGATGGTGGGCAATTCTCGGATTGACCACAAGGAAGCGGGATGCTGATCTAGTCGATAGAGCGCGGCTCAATCTCACGCAATCACCATACGGAAAGGTGACTCGAATCGTACACCAGGAAGTGAGAGTGAATGGGCGGCCGTTGCTTGAGGTACACGGTGGCCTACAACTGCTTGCTGCACCACTACAGATTGTTCTCATCATGCTGCCCCTCCTTGTCTTGAGATTTGCACCGGGCGACTGGTTACAGGACCGTCGATTACTCGAACTGGCGCTGCTGGTATATCTAGCGGGGTTGGTGGTGGGCCTTCGGATCTTTCCGAAGTTTGCCTCAAAGGTTGTTGGTGTTGCGGCAATTGCCCGAAGGATTCTAGTCGATCGCACTAAACTAGGTTGGCTGTTCCCGGTTCTCTTGTTGTGGATTATTGAACGGACCATCGTTTCAATCGCATTCCAAGGACTCGGTCTCGATTATGGACGATGGCAGGATGTTGAAGTCGAACGAGGATTCCTGAACGCAGTTCTACCCGTCGACGTCGAGATTCCCGAATCCAGTTTCCTCGACCTTTTGGTGGCACTGTCCCTATTGCCATTGGCTATTTTCACCACTATGGCGGTCCTCGGAGGGGGTGAACAAGACCCACCGAGATGGTTCATCGGCAACGAAGACGATTGGGTGAATTTGAATCCAGAAGAGGACGAAGCGGTCGGTCTACCGGCACCGGGAGAAACCACTGAGGGTATCGGGAGTGACGTCCATGAAATCGATGATATTCCTGAAGAGGAAGAAGAGGATGAATCATTCCTCTTCAGTGACCTTGCTGAGGAACTCGACGCCCTGGGTGACGACTGAGTCGTGAGGAAATGGTGAACGTCCATCCATCAACAGGATTCGGAGTGAGCCAATCAGTAGCCCATCAGAGCGTATTCGACCCAAATCAGGCCGAGGGATGTTCAGGGTTATGCTGCGGCAGTGACGGCAACGGATGGAGCGAACCTCCCATTGCAACAATTGACGTTTGCAGCAAACTGTTTCTGGTTCCCGCAGATTGTTTATGTCTCGAATTAGCGAAAGAGGAAGTATGCCAAAGCCACTGTTCGGGTCTTGAGGAATTGCTCGAGAAATGACAAACCAAGATACTCCTGCAACCATGCCTAACGCAAACGGCTCAGGTGAGGATTTGATGATAAGTAGGCCCAGAATCAATGGCAAAGAAGCTACAATCCAACACATCAAGTGTATGCGACGCATGAGTAGCAGTCTTTGGATTAGAGGAATGCCAACTGGGATTGGATCTGGGTGTGGCGTCAAATTGCGCTCCATATTGATGAATCGTGTGAAAAACAGGAGAGGTAGTCGGGGGACAATCATTCCAATCAGCAAGCCGACGACGAGTCGGGCCACGTCAGCACCCAGAGACATTGGCCCACCTCAGGCCCCATCTCGGAGTTTTTTCAGAACAATCTCAACCTTGTCCATCCCAAGTGAGATGTCTTCGCGACCAATTGTATATGCAAAGCGAAGGTGTCCTTCACCAGATTCTCCAAAAGCAGAGCCCGGAGAGCAAAGAACGCCTCCATTGAGTAATTCGATAGCAACTTCCTCTGAATTCATTCCGGGGACTTCGACCTTGGGAAAGACGTAGAATGCGCCTTCAGGAACATGGCAGGAAACACCGTCCATGGCATTCAGTCGCTCACAGATGAGGTTGCGGCGAGCTAAGAATTCCTTTGCCATCTCAGCTGGATAATCATAGGCCTCCTCAAATGCAGATAAAACAGCGTACTGCATAGCATCATTGCTACAGGCAGTGACATAATATTGTAACTTGACTAGTTGCTTCATTGCATCTAGATTGGTTGAAAGAATGTATCCAATTCTCCAACCGGTCATGGCGAATGTCTTCGAGAATGAATTTACCAACAGAAGTTTGTCGTATCCAGTTCCAAGAAACGATACGTGTTCTGACCCGTAGATGATGCGATCGTATACTTCATCGCTGATAATCCATAGATTGTGTCTGCGAGCGAAATCCAACAATTCATCGCGTTGGTCACTGGAGATTGTTGCTCCCGTAGGGTTGCTAGGGAAATTGTACAGAATCACCTTGGTGTTCTCATCGACTAGTTCTTCCAAGGTTTCAATCTGCGGGACGAATTCATGCTCAAACAGACATGGGTAGAATCGAGGTTCCGCGCCACACAGAGTCGCATCAGGAGCATACAAGGGGAAATATGGCTCAGGCAGCAGGATGTTATCACCAGGATTGAGGGTGGCCAACGAGCAACAGAGTAACGCATTGGTTCCACTCATCGTCATGCACACGTTGCGCTCATCGAGATTAGGTTGGACTGATGCCCAATCTTCAGCAATCCGCTTGCGTAGCGCGGGCAATCCCGCCGTGGTTGTGTATTTGTTGTGACCATCCCGCATGGCTCGGCACATGGCATCGATTGCTTCTGGTGGAGGCTGGAAATCGGGCTCGCCCAATCCGAAGGAGATGACATCGTCACCCGCCATATCGAACATCTTCCGCACACCTGTCGGCTCAATCGCCAGTACGCGGTCGGAAAAGCCGGCCATGGTCGGCCGGAACAGCCTCTTGCCCTTAAGCGGTTTGAGTGGTTAATCGGTCAATCAATTCGGCTTTATTTCCAGAAACTGGCAAACCTTGTTCAGACAACCGTTTCTTTAGTTCTGCAACAGTAAGGGCAGAGAGGTCTTCCTCGGGCAGAAGTTCGGCCTCAAAAATTTCCTCGCCATCGCCCTGCATTGCCGAACCCTGTCTCATCATGATGAATCCGATTAGGGCACTAAAGATGGCGATTAGGACAAGCCCGCCTCCGATGATAAGCACCATGGATAATCCACTGACCGAGGACGAACCACTACCTGTGACTTCAACCAAAACTGGCAAGGATTGCTGGGCACCTCGGATGGCTCGAATCTCTACAATCTGCTCACCGGATGGAACACTGGATAGATCGAGTGCGACAGTCCAGTTGAATGGAGTCAGGGGGCCCAGTTCCTCGAGCACGACCTCATAGGTGGCTTCCTTCCATGTTCCATCCCCGATTCGGAATTGAACTGCGGCGAGTACATCAGATTGGGTCCATGCATGTCCAGAGATGATGACTTTGCCACCATCATTGGTCACATTCAACATGTGGTTCTGAATGGTCCAGTCAATACTTGCACTCTGATTTGTCTCAGCTAGATGTAAGGCAAGTTCAACGGCGGCGCGCGCATCGACCATACCGTAGCCGAAGTCGCGATTCCAGTAGGGGTCAACGCTGGGGTTGGATGCAGGTCCACGACGCTCTGCAGTTTGCTTGAGTACCTCTTTGATTTGCATTGGATTCAAATCGGGATTTGCTTCGATTACGAGGGCGATGACGCCTGTAACGGATGGAGTCGCATAGGATGTTCCCGAACCACGGCCCGTGTAGGTGTTGTCACTGGCATCACCGAGCCCCAAGAAATTGGTACACCCGCCACTTGTTACACATCCTTCGGCTTGGATAATGTTCGTCCCAGGTGCAGAAATTTCTGGCTTCAATTCGTTCACTGGATTTCCATCGCCGTTGTCCCTTCGCTCACCTCGTGAAGAGTATCCAGCGACCGTGTCGTCACTTCTATCGATGGTGTTCTTGTCGTCGGTTGCACCCACGGTGATTGAAAGTGAAGAGGAGCCCATGCCGGACAAACCATCGTTGTCAGGCCCATCATTTCCAGCAGCAACACTGACTGTCACACCTGCTTCGGTGGCTTCGTTGAGAATACGACTGTGCATATCCTCTCCATCGCTGCCACCACCCTCATGGCTGGTAATGCCCCATGACAATGAGATGATGTCGATGCCATGCATGGACTCGTTTACACCGGGCCAAGCCGTATCTCGGTTGTCAATAATCCACTGGATACCATTCATCGCAGATTCATAGAACTCCTGAGGGATGAGATAATTCTCGAATGGTCCCGCACCCACATCTGTGCCGATTCGTACATCGACCAATGTTGCATTCGGTGCGCTGCCATAGTAATCGGATTGACTTCCATCGGCCTCAAGGCCTGTGGCAGAAGCCATGCCCATGCAAGCCGTTCCATGCTGATTGCCGTCATCGGGATCAAATGAACCGTCATCTTCACGCGCGGTGGGTGCACATGTTGGATCGGTGTGCATGAAACAGACCGCATCATATCCTGCGATGTGTTTGCCTTCCAATCCGGGGTGTTCACTGTCCACACCAGTATCGGTCAGTGCGATATTGACGCCATATCCAGATACACCCAATTGCCACGCACTCTCAGGATATTCTGTGGAATTGCGGGCTTTGACGGCTGGGGTTTGGATGTCGCCGTAGAATACTATCTCTCCGTATCGCTCCACCATTACAACGCCATCAATTTTCGACAATTGAGTTACATTGGAGGCATCAACCGCCCCGATCAGAATCGCATCGACTGCGTCAACAACCAACTTGGGAGTGAATCCTAGGTCGGACAAGTGTGCCTCATCTTCGGCAGTTGGGGTATGGTCGTAAGAGAGGCCCACCCAAACGGTTCCAATGGCCGATTGAAGGCTGTCGTGAATTCCATTTCGATCTTGGTCAAGACTGGTCCACGACCACCAAGGCCCAGTGTTCCAAGTCAGTGGTTGGTGGGCGGGAATCTCAGTTGTCCAATCGGCGTGGATGAGTTGTGCGTCATCGAGTACCTCGAATCCATCATCTGTCGGAGGTACGATTGTGCCAATCATCGGCAAAGTTAGCAACAACGAGAGGACCATGGCGAGGGGTGCACGCATTGGTCCCATGCGTACGCGTGCGCGCGGACATCCCATGAATCCAACGCTCACACGACTAGAAGAGGTGGGGGCAGAGGGATTCGAACCCCCCTCCACCGGTCTGGAGCCGGTAGTACTACCAGGCTATACTATACCCCCAAGGCAATAGTAGGCCGACGGCAACGATATTTCAACCGAGCGGTGAGGCGATGAGCCGTTCACTGCTTGTTCTGCTTTCGGGCAGCGCGTCGGCGGCGGAGTTTCTTGCGACGCCACTTCCATCGCTGATTGCCGGCCTTCTTCCAGGCACGACTTCCCCGCTTCATCGATTCGGCCGACCTACTCCCCGTATATGAGGAAATCGGGTCACTCCGAAGATAATAAGTGGGCGATACAGGATTCGAACCCGTGTTCTCGGATTAGAAATCCAAGGTGATATCCAAGCTACACTAATCGCCCGTAACCTAGCGCGGTCGCTGGCCCTTCATGAAGTTCACTTGAATGGACGAGCACACTTTGGGCATCGAGATGGGGCTTTGACGGTGGTTCGATCCCATACAAACCCGCAATGACCACACGTCCAATCTTTGACCTCTTGTTGATTCAGGGCTTGGTTGCGAATGTCCTGCAGTAGTGGACTTTCGGATAATTTCGGACTGGGTGCAATCGCGTTGACCAAATCTGAGTGGCGTGCATCATGTTCAGTCATTCCTGCCGCATGTAGCAATTCGTGAGCCAACGTATGTGCAAAGAGTAGGTCATCCTCAGCCAGAATAGGATGAAGTCCGATGGTCACGGGACCCGGAGGTAGGCGTTGCCGCTTTCGGGCTTCGACTTCGTGTGGTCGCATCTCAAAGCAAGTATTTCCGAGTCGATCGGCTTCCGCATCAAGCCATTCCACGCGCACGCGCGCGAGGTGAGCAAGAAAGGGAGCCTCTTCTGTAGATACAATTGTGGAAATTGAATCAAGCATTCCTTCGGGAATCTCGGGTGCTATATCTGGCACTGTTCTCGCTCTGGCCGTCGCCGACACATAGCGGGTCAATCGGTCACCAAAAGCGCTGCCCTCCATGCCTTCGTGACAGGTTGGTGAGGCTTAAATGAGCGGGGCCGGTCGTCGGGGTGCAATCAAGCCTGCTTGGATGTAAAGGGCGCTTAGATCAGCTGGAAGATCGCTTGAGTGGCACTCAAGAGGCCGGGGGTTCAAATCCCCCAGCGTCCACCAATTATTCGACTGCTGTAATACGGAGAGATGATGTACGGCGTGGCAGGGCACGCCGTCCATGGATGTCCCATACGGACCTTATGGGACTATGATGGGCATCATCCTGTTCCTCACACCACTGTTGTGCTGGTACTTCACTCGAAACCAGACAGAAAGCAGGGTGCCAATGAATCAGATCTTTTCTGAAGTCAAGAAACAAAGATACTACCTGCATATCAGTGGATATTTACTCATCATTATTTGGAAGAAATTTACAGATAATCTCAATGAACCAATCAAAACCAGCACTGGACATTACACAGATTGGGTTCATGGATTTGAGGGTGAGTTAGTACTGTGGGTTCAGAACACATTTGAGCATGCAATGCTAACGGAAATTCTGAATTTCCACTATCTATTCATCTATCTCTTCTTGATTTATGTCACCACGATTTACTACATGTTTACGGGCGAGAAAGATTTGACTGACAAGGTGACGTTGAACTATCTTCTCATCTACGCTCTTGCGGTCCCGTATTACCTCTTCTTCAATGTCGAAGTCACCAGTACATACATCGCAGGAATGGATTCCTTGCTGTATCAGGATTCCTGGTACGCCGTTTTCTATGCCAGCCATGATCCGCTCGATAATTCTGTACCGAGCCTGCACATTGCGATTCCCTTTGGAATATTGGCATTAAATTGGTTGCATATTCGCGAAAAGGGCATTGAACTCAAGGATTGGAAACACCGGCGCTATCACCAGTTCATATTTTGGAATACCGTCTTGTTCTCGTTCACGATTCTTTACCTAGGAATCCACTGGTTTGTTGACATTCCTTTGGGCATAATAATCGGAGGTATCGGTGCGCTTTTCATTCACCACATACAACCCAGATTACGCAATGGATTTGGGGCCACATTCAAGGGTTTCACTAGAATCAAAGCGAGCCGTCATGCCGTCGTAGAAGGAATAGTCGTGTTGCTGATGGTTGGGTTGTTGATGGCGGCCATGACCTACCAAGCTGAAACCATGGATGAGCGAGTATCGATGCGATTGGGCTCCGGGGATTCAAATCATGATATCATCCAAGAGCTGCAAGATGGAGAGTCTGCGACATTCATTCTGACAAATCTGGATGGAGAAGAGTCAGTACATGTGGTCATCATCGAATTGGAACAAGCCGCCAAATCGATGGGAGAAGGCGATATTCTATGGGGTGAACTTGAAGGTCAAGCGATTACAGTACCCCCAGGTGAGACTCATTCTTTCTTAATCGATGAACCTGAATTATGGCATTTGGCCATTGTCCACCTCAACGACAGTGCACAAGGTGTTGTTGAAGTCCATATCACTGTGGAATACAGTGTAGATGATTTGGTGACAGGCTCACTCATTATGAGTATGCCATCTCTATGGATGACTGGTTGGGTTTTCCATCGTCTTGCTCGTTTGAAGTGGGATGGGCGAAGTTGGATCGATTCGACCCCGAGTCATGCTTGGACTTCAATGGGCGAATCTGAGTGAATTGCGAATGTTCTTTCAATATCAATATTTCTGTTCGAATGAATGAAAAATATGTTAATTTCTATTCATATGTTCAGAATGTTCGTTTTTTATTGTGAAAATGAGCCTTGCGAATTATGAATGATTAAGAGGGGTCATTCCAACCCGTGCCCCCGTAGGGGGCGCGGCTGATGCTGGCGACGGATTTGAAAGAGGTGAGTGAAAACATGGTCGATGGGTCTGTGACGATACGATTGCCAGTCGCGGAGCAGGCGCGATTGAACAGGGAACGGGCCGACACATACCATCGATACCACATCGATGCATTGGAAACTGAAAATCGCAATAAATTCCCTCGTAGATTCAATGTGAAGGTTGGAAAAGTTGGATTGGGGAAACTACTCTTCAAGGAGTTTTTCAAGTATTTCGGGCACTGGGATGTAGTCTTCAGTCGACCCTGTACATATGGTGTATTCAGTGGCCCCGTGGGGGGATTTGCACCTCGTCCAGATCTTTGTGTCGGTTGTCTGCGATGTGAAGTTCAACATCCAGATTTCGTCAAGGTTACTCACAACCCTGAGCTTTCGGCATTGGGCGATTCTTATCTCACGAGCAAACACATCGCAACCATCGATGAAGAATCTCGAAAGGGATCGGTCCCGGTTCGAGGCCAAGGTTATCGTGGACGATTCGGAGGGCCAGGATTCGATCAGATGTTCACAGATATGTCGGAGATTGTTCGTCCCAGTCGTGATGGAATTCACGGTCGTGAACTAATCGGGACTAGTGTAGATCTGGGATCCAAACCGATGCGTCTCAAGTTTGGTTCAGATGGTGGCTTGTTGGATGAACCCAAAATGATGGCGATCCAAGTTCCCTTCTTCTATTCCCCTCCACCCGATTCAGTAGACACTGGAATCGTGCCTGAAATTCTAGCCGAGGCGGCAGATAAGGTGGATACACTGCTGTTTCTCCCCGAGAGTACTGTCACCAATCAGGGTCTTGCGGGCCCACACGTAGTGCCAATCATTGCCCCTAGTCAAATCGGCAATATCGAAAGTCATGCTAAGGGAACCCGGATGGTAGAGATGTCCTCGTGGAACTTAGAAGCTTGGAAACAAGTGAAGGAACACCCACTACTGGTCTCAATCCAGTTACCATTGACTGGTAAATGGATGAGTACGCTGATGGAGATGGTCGACAACGGAGTTTCCATCATTCATCTAATCACGGATCACCACGGTGAGGCTGACGATGGGCGATTTGTGATGGACCTCTACCAAGAAGCACACTTCGCCTTGGTTGACAAAGGATGTCGGGATGAGGTTACGCTGATTGGAACCGGAGGCATTGCAGGTGCGGATCATCTTCCCAAGGCCATCATCACTGGAATGGACGCAGTGGGCTTAGATTATCCACTTCTTATCGCCATGCAAGCTCGCTTGACTGGAGACACCAAAACGCGTGGTGCTGCTGCGGTCAAATTGCCTTCAAATTTCGATAAAGAATGGGGTGTACAACGAATTCTCAATCTCTCTTGCTCATGGCGCGACCAACTCCTAGAGATTCTGGGGGCCATGGGTGTGCGCGAAGTTCGACGTCTCCGTGGAGAGATAGGTCGAGCAATGTGGTGTGGTCACTTGGAGGCCGAGGCGTTCAGTGATATCGAAGGATTCCCAGGAGGTGGGCACTGATGTCAAAGAAAGAATGGTCGAAGCCTAGTCAGAAGTTGTTGGAGAAAACGCATCATTTGATGCACGATGGATTTCATCAGCGTGCATTCCCCGACACGCCATATGGGTTGCCTGAAGCCCTAGGTGATGCAAGATGGACCGACGAGTTGATTGCCAGCGCATGGTACATGGCTGAAACCGGAGAATGTCCAGAACACCTCAACTTCAAGACTGGGAGAAGTGGCGGTGGTTTTGACCGATTGGCGTTCAAGGAATTACCTGAAGAAAGCCAACTTTCTACCGATGCCGAAGTCGATATTACACTTGAGTTGAATCGTCGGGGGGATGAGAGAAACAAGCGAACCATCGATGTGCCTTGGTATGGAGGTGGCATGTCCTACGGTTCTGTCTCAGTCAACGTGATGATGTCCCGTGCCCTCAATGCCAAGAAATGGAATACACTGATGTCGACTGGCGAAGGAGGTTATCCTCCTCAACTGTATGAGTGTGCGGACAATGTCATCACACAAGTTGCCACAGGATACTTTGGCGTCGAGGAGAAATCAATCCAAGCTGCACCGATTATCGAATTCAAGTACGCACAAGGTGCAAAGCCGGGACTTGGAGGGCACCTGCTAGCGACAAAGGCTGGAGAAGAAGTGGCCAAGATGCGCGGTAGTGTGCCGTTTGTCAGTCTATTCAGTCCATTCCCTTTCCACTCAACCTATTCAGTTGAAGATCACATGAAGCATCTGGATTGGATTAAGACTGTCAATCCAACTGCGATGATGTCGGTCAAGGTCAGCACACCACACGATGTAGACATGGTCGCCGTTGGTTCATACTATGCCGGGGCTCACATCGTTCATCTAGATGGGGGATTTGGAGGCACTGGTGCTGCTCCGGAGATTGCCAAGAAGAACATCGCCATGCCGATTGAATTGGCCATTCCCAAAGTACACAAATTCATGCAAATGGAAGGTATTCGTGACAATGTCACTCTGATTGCCAGCGGTGGTGTCCGCACAGCGGACGATATTGCCAAAGCAATTGCATTGGGTGCAGATGGTTGTGTTCTAGGTACCAGTGATTTGGTCGCCATGGGTTGCACCCGTTGTTCCAACTGTGAGGGCGGACCCAGCGGACGTGGTTGTCCATGGGGTTTGACTACCACAGATGCAGAGTTACAGGAATGGGTTCAGCAGGCTTGGGGCGCGGACCGATTGGACAAGTATTACACTGCCTTGGCCAAGCGATTGAAAGAGATTCTGCGGCAACTTGGTTTGTCCAACATTGGAGAATTACGTGGTCGCACCGATCTATTGCGATACATAGCCGGGGGTGAGTCCTGATGCACGCTAATTTGCCCGGAACGCCGACCGAATTTATCGATGTGGTCGGAAGACCGCGTGGCGATGTGCCAGCAAACCCAGAAGCGATTGTTCAAGCCCGCCGAATGCTGACAAATTCTCTGCCAAAGATTGAGATGAATGATGCTGATGCAGCAGAAGGTGGCTGTGGAGTCGTAGGTCTTGCCTGTGAAATTCCGATTGCAGGACGACATTTGTTCAAATCTTTGGAGCAAATGAGGAATCGCGGTAATGGGAAAGGCGGGGGTGTCGCGATGGTCGGACTAGACCCGGCCCAGTTCGGCACCACTCAAGATGTTCTAGAGGAGGCTTACCTAATCGCCATTGCTTGGGTGAACGATGGGTTCCGCGAGGAGGTTGAGGAGAAATACATCCATTCCGCCTACAATGTCGTCCATACCTTTGATCTCCCAGTGTTAGACGATTGGAAGAGTCTGTCAGCTCTGGAAGTTTGTCCACCCGATGTAACCTGTTACTGGGTTCAGCCGACAGAATCTGGAATTGCAGACATGTTCACGGAGACTGAGTTGAATCCAGGGGACTTCAATGATGAGGAATCTATCAACTCCGAATATGTGTATCGAAATACTCACAAACTCAATGTCGAATTCTATGCCCAAGATGGGCGTGCCGACGCATTTGTTCTAAGTCATGGCCGAGATATGTTGATTCTCAAGATTGTCGGCTACGCTGAAGATGTCATCAAGTACTACTGTCTAGGGGAATTCACCTCTCATGTTTGGATTGGGCACCACAGATATCCCACAAGAGGTCGGGTGACCCACCCCGGTGGAGCACATCCATTCGGCCAAGGTATCGATGTGGCACTGGTCCACAATGGCGACTTCAGTAACTATGTCTCGGTCAAGGATTATCTGGCACAGCGCGGAATGGAACCTTTGTTCTTCACGGACACGGAGGTTGCAGCGCTCGGATTCGACTTGCATCACCGCGTCTATGGCTATCCGATGGAATATCTGATTGAATCATTGGCCCCAACCAGTGAACTCGATTTCGTTATGTTGCCCGAAGAGAAACAGAAGGTGTACGAAGCGATTCAGAAAACACATATTCACGGCTCACCGGATGGACCTTGGTTCTTCATCATCGCACAAGGCGCAGGTAAAGGCCATCATCGCCTGATTGGAATCACCGATACCAGTATGCTTCGACCCCAAGTGTTCTCCTACCAACGTGGTGAGGTTGGTATAGCATTCTGTGCCAGTGAGAAACAAGTGATTGATGCAGTAATGGAGAGCCTAGCCGCTGAGGACAAGCGATTCTGGCGGCGATGCGATCGCTATTGGAATGCCCGCGGAGGATCATATACCGACGGTGGCGCGTTCCTGTTCGATGTGACCAAACAAGAGAATGGTGATTTTGAATTGGTGATGACGGACAAGTTTGGTGGATTGGTTGACACACACCCAGATGGTGAATTCGAAGTCATGGATTCTGCAATGACCTGCGAGGTTAATTGGCCTGAAGAGGGTGATGCAATGGCTCGATACGAAGCCTGTGTAGAATCTCTCCAGACGATGGACTGGGCTGCAGCCAAGACCATGTTATCGGAAATTCATACCTATTCACAGCAGGTCAGTCGAAGCGAGGCCGTTACTTGTCTCCAATTACTTCTAGATCGCTGTTATGCAACAGGGGGACTTCGACGAAGTCGATGGTTAGACCATGTCGAGGATGCCTTGGTCGAAATTTTGATGAGTAGTGGTTCTGCACCCTGTTCACACTTTGTTGCACAGAAAGTCCCTGGCCACAAGCCGGAACCAGAAAATGCAGAACAGGCCATTGTCATCGATGCTAGACCTTATCCAATTGAAGGTCAAGAGAGTCTTGCACGCGAACTCATCGCTCTGCACCAACACGGTTGGCGGAATTTCCACGTGATTCTATGTCACGGTCATCGATTCGTCGGCAATGGCTTCGGCATGGATACAGGGGATGTTCGAATCGATGTCTACGGTAGTGTTGGCGATTATCTGGGTAGTGGTAATGATGGCATGACCATTCACATGCACGGCAATGGACAGGACCAGATTGGTCAAATTCACAAGGCGGGGACCACAGTGGTTCATGGGGACGTTGGGCAATGTTACGGATATGGCGCCAAGGGCGGAAAACTGTTCATTCGCGGCAATGCGGCTGGCCGACCAATGATCAACAGCGTCGGTAGCCCGAAGTTGGTAGTCAACGGAACGGCCTTGGATTATCTCGCAGAATCTTTCATGGCCGGTGATCCCCTAAATGGAGGAGGATTTGTGATTATCAATGGAATTGAGTACGACGACAAGGGTGAGATTCGTGCGATGGAAACACCGTATACAGGTGGAAATCTGTTCAGTTTGTCGAGTGGAGGTGCAATCTACGTTCGAGACCCACACGGACGTGTCAGCAGCAGCCAGCTCAATGGCGGCGACTTCACCGAACTCACTCCGGCTGATTGGGATATCCTTGAACCGCTTCTTGTTGAGAATGAATCTCACTTCGGCATTCCCTTGGCAGCATTGTTGACCGTTGAAGGAGAAGTTCGCGCACCCGAAGCAGTGTATCGGAAGATTATCCCGTTGAAGAACAAGGCACTCTCTGTCGAAGATGGTTGGGCCGCCAAGCACGATTGATTCGTCGTAAACCGTATAGATGGGGCGTTGAACGGCAGGGCCATGCCGAAGGTCAGGAAACCAAAACGAGGTTGGCCTAGAATCCCGATCATTCGCAGATGGAGGAAAAGGACACGCGAGCCGAACAGCGGTCACGGCTTACCCCCTTGCCCTCATTGTGGAAAATGGATGATGAAGAGAGATGACTCGCGGAGTGAGATCTATTGTACGGAATGCGGCGGTTTGCTTGGGAATTGAGCAGAGAACTCTTGAATGAGAAACCCTTCGTTTAGTTTCCCGCTGTGATGATGACTTGATGCTCGCGGCTTGCCGCCTGAATGATGGGCGAACTGAGCGGGACCCTCAAATGCTGCCGCGTACAGCGTCAATCATGCAACCCGGGGGGCCACAAAATCCTCATTTCGTTGGCAATCCAGTTGCGCCAACACAAATTCCGACGATGGCGGTCCCTCATGGCATGATGTTGACCCATCCTGAGCCGGTGCCGTTGACCCCCCCTCCGTCCAATCTTCAGATGGCTAGGCCCAGTCGTCCTTGGCGAATGTATGGTAGAATTGTCGG
>Ga0208765_1000187_pt1 | contig 40013 bp, 36 predicted proteins | sample ETNtaG_2_FD_185783 | JGI IMG/M metagenome (GOLD analysis project Ga0208765, IMG submission 185783) | Marine microbial and viral communities from oxygen minimum zone, Eastern Pacific Ocean - ETNP201406SV203 (SPAdes) (version 2) | ecosystem: Environmental > Aquatic > Marine > Oceanic ...
AACACATTAGTACTAAGAAAATGGTGCTGTTGAAATAACATCAAGCCCCATCAAGTGTGGGTATTTTTGTTTATAAAGGTATTGAAAAAAATTAAACGTAAATATGGCTATCAAGATATTTGACTCCATTATCACAACCTAGGGTAACTATTCGTTTACCAGGCCCAAGCTCTCTTGCAATTTTAATTGCTGCTGCGACATTCAATCCAGTAGATCCTCCGCCAAAAATACCTTCTTCACCAGCAAGGCGCTTACACATCTTGAAAGCTTGTTTCTGATCAATTGCCAGTATTTCTTTAAGCTTACTCCGGTCTAGAAAAGGCGGTTCAAAACCAACACCAATTCCCTCAACTAGATGTGGACCACCCTTTCCTGTTGTGAGAAAAGGGGATTGTAAAGGCTCCAGCGCTATTACCTCTACTTGAACATTTGATTCTACCAATCCGTCATAGGTCCCCATTAAGGCAGCTCCAGTTCCTACTGCTGCGCAAAAAACGTCAAGTTTCCCATCAAGTGCCTTAGCGATTTCTATACCCATGGGTTTATATCCAGATCGAACATCAGATGAACCAAATTGATCGGCATAGTACGTTTTAGGTTTTTTTGCGAGCTCGTAGGCTCGTTTTTTCATTCGTTGGATTAAGTCTGGCGTGATAGTTCCATTTTCACTTTTCTCAATCAGTACCTTGGCGCCAAATGCTTCCATCGCTTGTTGTTTACTTTTTGAAAATGCATCAGAAAATACTGCGATAAATTTTAAACCAAAGACGGCTGAGACAAAGGCTAAAGCCGTACCAGTACTCCCACCAGTATATTCGATGACAGTGTCGCCAGTTACTGCATCTCCTCGTTCAATGGCACGACTTAGAACTGATAATGCCATTCGATCCTTATATGAGCCAGTGGGGTTTCCGCCTTCAAGCTTTAGCCAAACTTCAGCTGAACTTTTGGGGACAATCTTCTCTAATCGAATAAGAGGAGTATTTCCTATTGCAACAAGAGCATTTTTTTGATGTTTCATTGTTTCTTTTACTATTAACTATAATCCATAATAGATAATTTTAATAGATCTCGCAACATCAACCCCCGCCCAGTACCGGGGTTTATTGATTATAGACTTTTAAGAGTTGTGGTACGTATATTTCATTCAGTTAACCGCTGATCGGAAAACACATGTTCAATAAGTGATATATGAAATGAGCAATATTTTTTCGATTGTATTTCTTTCCACTATAATAGCTTTAATAACTGTCTCTTGTAATAATGATGTTACAGAAATAGAAGAAGAAAATTATCTGCTAGTTGTTGGTGATACCGCAGCGATCATTTTGAACAGTGACACATTATGGGTTCCACCTAGGACATATTGTTATAATGGTACTGGATCATGGGGTTTAACAGATTTTAATGGCAAGACTAATGGCGGGAATTATTATGTTATATTACTTACTTGGTTTGCTGGTTGGTGAACTTCCTGTCAGGCGGAGGCTCCGTTGATCGAATCAATATACAATGAATATTACGCAGCGGGGTTGCGTGTAGTTTCACTAGGAATGGAATGGGGTCCATATAATTGTATCGCCTGGGGCGAATCATTCAACCTTACCTACCCTATACTTGATGATACAGATAATTTACTTTACAATAAACTTACATATAATTATGTCCCACATAATTTGATAATAGATCATAATATGAATGTAGTATACTCTACAACTGGCTTTAACGAATCAGCAATACGGGATATTATTGTAACTGAATTAGATTCCTTGCCTGATTGAAGTAAAAAGCCCCGCCCAGTAGCGGGGTTTTTTGTTTATAGACATTTAGGACTGACGGGGTGTAATATTGGTTATTATTTCAATTAGGAGAACCAATTATGGGGAATAAACCAAAAATGTTTTCTCTGTTGTGGGGAAGTGGCATTGTTGAAGAGGAAGCGCAAATTCAGTGTAAATATCATGTGCCAACAATCCAGTTACTCAAGTTCAATGCAGGGGAAGCACAAGGTAGTTATGAAATTCGTTTTTGTCATTACAATCATGAAGGACGTTTTCAGCGCTCTCCGCTTATCTTAGATGTAGAGGATATACCTAGATTGAAACAAGCGCTACAGAATACGCCTAAACTCAAAAAGTTACTGAACCAAATGGTTGAGTAAGTACAGCATGGCACATTTAAGGCGCTTGAAATAACAATCAACCCAAATGAATAGATCAATTAAATAATAAAATGGAAATACTGGATACAAAATATCTTGAAGTCTATGCAATATTATTGATATTAATCATTTTTGGTTCTATTGAGGCACTTGGTGGTCTTTATGGGAGGAATTCAATACGATCGAGAAATGACTGGTATGTGGAATTATTCAGTACTTTTCAACTTTTCGTTTTTATTAAACCGATCATTTTTCTCACAACTGCGTTATTACTTATAAAGGTATTGCCGCAATATCAGAATGCCTTTTCCGGATTAACATTATGGGCTTCTTCATTATTCATATTAATTGGTGATGATTTATTACAGTACTGGTATCACCGCAAGGCTCATGAGTGGCCCTGGTTGTGGAAATTGCACCGCCCCCACCATTCTTCTAGAGAAATGGGAGTACTGGTGTCCTATAGAAATGCAGTATTGTATTACATCTTAATGCCTAATATATGGTGGTTGGGTATGGCTACCTATTTCGGTTTATATCGTGAAATGATTATCGCGATTATATTGAAACAGTTAATAGTTACCGGTGCCCACAGTGAAGTAAGATGGGATGCATTTTTATATAACTACCAAATACTGCATCCGCTTGCGTGGTTTGTTGAGCGCTTTATATCAACACCGGCCACTCATTTTGCCCACCATGGGAAAAGTCCTGAGGATGGAATTAGTAACCCAAATGGGAATTATAGTAATATGTTCTTCCTTTGGGACGTGATTTTTGGTACAGCCCGTATCACCAGAAAGTATCCTGAAGTATACGGTATACCCGATGACCCTGAGGACAGTTGGCAGTCTCATCTCTATTATCCATTTGTTAAATCTGATAAAACAGGTAGTGATATAGCAGTATAATAATTTTTCGCTGTAATTATTTGATTCAAGTAGTATAATAGACAAACAGATATTATGATGGTGACCATACGATATTACTTGTGTAGACTACACAATGCACAATGTTACTCATATAGGAATACTATTTGATGATTTCGTCAAATATTAACTGTTATACCACTTCTTCCCAGACCACACATTTGGGATTAATATGAAAAAGATAACTATGCTGTCACTGGCAGCTTTTTTATTGTTCTCTTGTGCAGAACAGAAATTTCCTGATAATCCAAAACTGGTAGTGATAATAGCCGTCGATATGTTCCCAGCTGAGATCCTTCAGCGGATTGAACCCCACTTGAAGGGGGGATTAAAATGGATGTTAAATCATGGCATTCATTATGAAAACGCTCATCAAGAACATGCGAATACCGTGACAGGTACCGGTCATTTTGCCATTGGTTCAGGGCGATACCCCGGGCCATCGGGCGTACTGGGAAATTCATGGTATGTTCGCTCATTGGGAAAATCAGTTAACTGTGTCGAAGATTCTATTGCTAAATCTGTGGGTGGGAAAGGCAATGCCCGTTCCTATCGGCAAATAGAATCGAATACAGTCAGTGACTGGGCAAAATCAAAACATCCAGATTCAAAAGTATACACGGTGGCGGCAAAGGATCGAGCTGCCATTTTACTGGGGGGAAAAAATGCAAACCTTGCTATATATTATAATTATAACGGCACATTTATTACATCAGATTATTATATGGAAGAGACTCCTGGATGGTTGGATGATTTCAATCAATCTTTAAATATATATGCATATCGGGATTCTGTCTGGAATCATTCGAGGAAAATGGAATTGTATCATGAATTAGCAACTGTCGATTCGTTTTATGGAGAAGTGGATGCGTTTAATGATGATGTATATTCACCTATACTACCTAAAAGCTTGAATAGTGTCGCTCTTGAAAAAACAGGAAATTATCTTGTTTCTATGCCTTGGTTTGACAGGATTGTTATGAAAATTGCTGAGTCGGCAATAATAAATGAAGAGCTGGGTAAAGACGAAATTGTGGATTTTCTCGGAATTGGATTTTCCACTGCAGACTGGATTGGTCATAATCATGGGCCCAATTCCCATGAAGTTTTAGACTATTTTTTCCGTTTTGATGCATATTTAATGAATTTTATAAAAACATTAGATGATCTGGTTGGTTTAGAGGATGTTCTTTTTGTATTGAGCTCTGATCATGGGGTTATTCCTTTACCGGAGCACCTTTCATCAAATGGTATCGAATCTGAACGATTGGACCATGATAGTTTTAATAGTCGAATAAATCGAATTAAAGAACAGTTAGGTGATGACATAATCTACAGTGGGTATGGATTTTATTTCCCGAAGCATTTTACGAATGATCAAAGAGAGGATGCACTGCAGTTAATCAAAAAAGAAATGATAGGACTGAACGCTCTTGGTTATATTTTTTCTCGCGAAGAAATATTACTTATGAAAGGTATTAATCCATTTAACCGCCGGTTAAAAAATATGATCCATCCCCAAATGAGTCCGGATGTAATTTTAGTACTACGGGAATATTTTACAAGTCGCTCTCCATTAGGCACCACACATGGGACCCCTTACAATTATGATACCCATGTACCACTTATTTTTTCCCATATTAATTTAAAACCGGTACGAATCAGCAGACCCGTTGCCACTGTGGATATAGCCCCAACCATCGGTTCACTTTTAAACGTCTCTATCCCTGAAGATGTTGATGGAAACAGTTTACAGGAAGTTTCCCCATGATACATTTGCACAGAATTTGGAAAGAATATTATTGATTAAATGAAATGAAAGTATTGGGTGCAGGATTTGGTCGTACAGGTACAATGTCTTTAAAAATTGCACTGGAAAAATTGGGGATAGGACCGTGTTATCATATGCGAGAGGTAGTTTCACATCCATCTCACATAAAAATATGGTATGATATTTCTCATGGAGAACATCCAAACTGGGATCGGCTGTTTAGTGGCTTCAATTCTGCCGTTGATTTCCCAGTATGTTTATTTTACGAAGAACTAGTAAATAAATTCCCGGATGCAAAATTTATTTTAACCTTAAGAGATTTTGATACGTGGTACGAAAGTACAGCAAACACAATCTACAAAGTACCCACTATGCTACCAGACTGGTTTAAACGGGTGGTTTACCCTATCCGAATGTTCATAGAATTGCAGGTTAACCTAATTTGGGTTGGTCTATTTAAGAATAATTTCTCTGATATAGAGTCTACTGAGCTAGTCTACAATGAACATTTAAAGAGTGTAAAAAAAACAATTCCCGCTGACAAACTATTGATCTATCGTGTAAATGAGGGCTGGGGCCCCTTATGTGAATTTCTCAATGTTGACAAGCCTGAAATCCCTTTCCCTAAAGTTAATGATACCGCTGAAATGTTACGCAATTTTGCTATTGTTAAATCGCTTCCATACGTGCTCATCTTATCAATAGCTGCAATTTTAGTGCTATTATTTATGTCGGTTTTATTATAGTTAGAGATGATTATTCTTCTTAAGTAAATAATAAGATCTTGGGCTCATAACCCGCTGGGTGTTTTTTCCATGTTGTTTCAAAAATGTTTAAGTTGAATAATGATCAAGTCCTGGATTAAAAAGAGAGATGCCAAAAAAGAGCATCAAATTAAAATAAATCCAAAACGTTTTGCGGATATGCCAGCAGGTATAATGATGTTAATACCGACACCTAAAATTATTGATGATTATATAAAAGAAATACATACGGGCTCATTTGTTAATGTAAAACAATTAAGAAGGGAAATAGCTAACCAATACAAAGCTGATATGTCATGTCCAATGGTAACAGGAATTTCATTAAGAATTGTCTCAGAAGCTGCTTATGAAGAATACAAAAAATATATGAGATTAGACCAAATTACGCCGTTCTGGAGAGTAGTTAAACCTGATTCGAATTTGGCACACAAATTGACTTGTGGAATTGACTTTTTAATCGAAAACCAAATTCGAGAAAATATTTCACTCTGAGATAGGCCCAGTAACAAGGTTTTTTGTTTATAGACATTTAGGACAGGTGAGGTGTACATTTACTCTACTATTATAATAATAGCTACCTTTAGGAGGATGCTGTTGAAATAACCCTCACCCAAGGGACTAATATTTAGCCAAGGTGTTTATAATATGAAACGAATTATCTTAAGCTTGCTTCTCTTTATAACGGTCATTCCTGCGCAATGGTCCACTGATCCTGCCTCTCCGCAATCGTTGGGTAGCGGCATTCAGGCGCAGCTGGCGGCGACTTCCGATGGAGGAGTGTATGTAGCGTGGTTGAGTGATGGCAATAATTATCAGGTCTATCTGCAGCGTTTGAATTCTTCCGGTGAACCCCAGTGGGATGACAATGGAATGGTTGTGAGTAATAACGACAATGCTACTTGGATTGCTGTATACCATTTGAATCTCGCTGTAGATAGCGAGGACAACGCCATCATCACGACTGTGGATCAGCGGACAGGTGATACGTGGGAGGTGTATGCCTACAAAATAGCTACCGATGGCTCCATGTTATGGGGAGTTGATGGAGTGGCGCTCACCGCTTCCAGCGTGAGTAACATGTCACCCCGGTTGACGGTACTACCGGATAACAGTGTGGTTGTTACGTGGACTCACGATAATAATTCTGTCCTCCTTCAGCGTATTTCATCCACCGGCGCGTTGCTTTGGGATACTGGAATTCTTATTGAGGACGATGATGCTATCGGTGTGCTTTCGCCGAAACCCATCGTCACCGCCGAAGGCGATGTGTTGATCCAGTGGATCCGGCAGTCAGGTGCCTATCCGTGGGCTCCAGACAGCGAGTTGTATCTGCAGAAGTACGATCTTAATGGCAATTCTCAGTGGATTAATCCTCTCGTGGTGGTGGGACCGGTGCAGTTTCCCATGGGGAACTGGCTGCAGCAGTCTGTGGCTGATGCTGAAAACGGTAGTTTTTCAGGGTGGACGGAAATGTCTGGCAATGTGCAGAATGCTGGGGTACAGCATATCACTGGATTCGGTGCATTATCCTGGACAGGTGGTGTGGATTTATCAGCCAATTCAAGCAACTTCCGTATCTCTCCACAGCTTGCTGTTGCTGAAGATACCCAGGCACTCATGGCTGTCTGGGGAGAAGCCAATGGAGTCCAAACCCAACGCGGTATTTACGCCCAGCGACTGGACAATAGCGGGAATCGGCTCTGGGGATCTAATGGCACAGCGGTGGTGCCGCTAAACAGTGATTATGTTTATCTCGACCTATCTATAGCGGGAATCGGCGAAGACCTAATTACGACTTACATTCAGCAACTTGATTACACAAACAATGACATCTACGCTGCTCGTCTGGATGCCAATGGTGACTATGTTTGGACTGGCGAAACGGTAGCGGTGACTAATTCCGGAAATCCCAAATCAGATATGATGATCGCCAAGGGGCCCGGCTGCCTTTTTATTGCCTGGACGGAGGACGGTTCCATTTACACACACTGTCTTCTTGGAGATGGGACACTTGGAGCTCCGATCAATGCTCTTTTGGTTCCTTCGGAATATGCGACGATCCAAGCAGCTATTGATTCTGCTGCTGATGGTGATATGATCCTAGTGGCTGATGGTACGTATACTGGTGCCGGAAACAAGGAATTGACCTGGGATGGAACAGAAAAACATATTATCGTCAAATCCGAAAATGGTCCAGAAAATTGTATCATTGATCTGGAAGATAGCGGCCGCGCCTTTACCTTTGTTTCTGGTTTAGGTGATAATTCCATTTGGATAACAGCAGCTGATGTGATTGATGGCTTTACTATTCGAAACGGCAACACCAATGACTATGCCGGTGCTATTTACTGTTATTACGGCTATGATAATGATGTATCGCCTACAATAAGAAACTGTGTATTTGAAAATAATACCTCCAATTACGGTGGTGCGATTTGTATAGATGGTGGTAGTTCCCTAATAACGAACTGTGTTTTTGACAGCAACAGCGCTAATTATGGTGGTGCCATTTATCTTGGTTCTGCTGGTGGTGATACAGAGCCGTTGATTCAACAATGTACATTCACGGGTAATTCAGCAGATTTGGCTTGGAATGGACAGGGCGGAGCTATTTATTTAACCAACGTATCCACAAATGAAGATTGCCGGATTAATAACAATACTTTTGATGGGAACAGTGCGCCTAATGGCGGAGCTATTTATTTTAGTACATCAAGTCCAGAAGTCAGCGGAAATTTGTTTGTTAATAATACCGGTTCAACCAATGGCAGTGCGCTTTATATAGGTAATTACGAGGGCCCAACCATCAGTAATTGTACCATTGCAAACAACACCGGTCCTGAAGCTGTTTATTGCTATGGGTTTAATGGAACCGTTGAGCCAGTCTTCATTAATACTATCATTTGGGATTCTGACAGTTCTTTCGGCTTTCAAGATACCAGCCAGGCCAACCCGATCATTTCTTACTGCAATCTTGAATCGGGATTTCCAATTACGGGCACAGATGGGGGTGGCAACATCAGTATTGACCCGCTTTTCTGCAACCCAGACAGCGGCGACTACACCTTAGCCGAAAACTCATCCTGTGTCGTTGCAGGTGCTAATGGATCAAATATGGGGGCTTTTGGTGTAGGCTGTGGATCCATACATATTGGTCCCCTGTGGTACGTAGCTACCACAGGTTCAGATGAAACGGGTAATGGTACTAACACGGACCCATTTGCTACGATACAAACAGCTATTGATTCATCCAGTGATGGCGATACAGTATTAGTAACAGCTGGGGCTTATGTTGAATCAATCGACTTCAATGGAAAAAACATAGTAGTAGGATCGTATCTTTTACTTTACCCAGACAGTCTGAGCTTAGTGTCTGAAACTATAATCGATGGTGATAATACACTGAGACCTGTGAAAATTGATAATGGTAAGATAATTGGTTTCAGCGTATTAAACGGTTACCCAAGTGAAGGAATTGATTATGGTTCCTCTATCTCTGTAAATAACACCTGCGAAATCAGTTATTGCCTTATAAACACCTCTTATAATGGCTATGTGCTTGGTTTCTGGCAAATTGATTCAGTAAATATTGATCATATTACCTTGAATCCTGCCCAAAATACTACTGGTGATGGCATGGTTTGGAACGAGCCTGGAAATGGCCAGTCCATAATCATTAAGAATTCATATATAGTTCCAGCTCATATTTCAGAATATAGTGAACAGTCTGAAGGATGGGAAGTTTCTATTTCCTATTGTGCTTCTACAAATGAATTCACTGCCTATAATGATGACAGTACAAATATAACAGTTAACCCGTTTTTCTGTAATGTCGCTGGGGGCGATTTTTCACTGGGATCTAATTCTCCACTTATTGGTGCTGATGAAAATGGTGCAAATATGGGAGCATTGGGAGTAGGATGCGGAATAATCAATCAGGTATTAAATGTCCCAGCAGATTATGCTACCATTCAAGGAGGTATTGATGCCGCCATTGATGGTGATACAGTGTTAATTCATCCTGGTATTTATGAAGGTGCTTACCTATACAATAAAAATATCAATTTATTTTCCTTGTACTCTACAACGGGAGATACAGGATATATATCAAATACTATTATTGATGGTGATGATGATGGGTGTACTTTAATGATTTATGGAAATATAGATGAATCCACCCGCATTTCAGGCTTTACAATTCAGAATGGAACAGGGTGTGTCTATGGACAGGGCGGAGGATTATACATTGAAGGTTCACCTGTTGTAGATAATCTGGTGATAAAAGATAACAATGCACTCTTGAATGGTGGCGGAATATGTGTCAATTTAAATTCATCACCAACTTTTAGAGATTTAATAGTTAAAAATAATACAGGTGAACTAGGTGCGGGGATTTATGTTACTGGATCCACAATTGATATGCAAAATTGCGTGATTTCAAATAATTCTGCAAATAGTAAAGGTGGCGGTGTATTTATAGCACATGCTACTTCCGGAACGAATTTGGTGAATGTAACTATAACTGGGAATACTGCTGCCGAATCCGGCGGCGGGATTTATTGTGAAGATTCCAGCCCAAGTTTGGTTAATTCTATTCTGTGGAATAATTTACCAGAGGAGATTTATATTTATTCTGATACGGTAATTGTAACCTATTCAGACATCCAAGGTGGCTGGGAGGGCACAGGGAATATTGATTCCGATCCGCTCTTCTGCAATCCCGCTAGTGGTGATTATGCTTTAGCAGAGAACTCACCATGTGTTGGTACTGGCTATTATGGTGTTAACATGGGTGCTCTTGGAGTTGGTTGTGGCACATATAATTTTCCACCAACTGATTTCTCTTTATCAGAACCAAGCAATAACACTCAAATAACGATAGATGAATCAAACATGAATGATGGCTACATCATGTTCTCGTGGGGCGAATCATCTGATGCTAATGGTGATTCACTTTATTATCTCATGCGGGCCGCCAGCTCTGAAATAGGTGATCATGGTATGGATACGAATGCTACGTCTATTACGGTATCATACGTAGATATAATTGAAGATATGTCTGAGAATAACGTTACAGCCGCTGTGCTGGAATGGACTGTATACGTCACGGATGGCATAGATACAGTAGAGGCAGACAACGCGCCATTTACAATTGAAATTGATGGCGCTAATGCATTGAGAACATATCTAGAAGGATTGCTCCCAGATGAATTTTCACTCCGCCAAAACTATCCCAATCCTTTTAACCCAATCACAACTCTCCGCTACGACCTGCCTGAGAATAGCTATGTGAATGTAACTGTTTATGACATGCTTGGTAGGAAAGTAAAAACCCTAATCAACCAAACCCAAGACGCTGGCTATAGATCAGTGATCTGGGATGCCACCAATGACTATGGCAAACCAATTAGTGCGGGTATTTACCTTTACCAAATACAGGCTGGGGGATACACCAGCACTAAAAAGATGGTACTGTTGAAATAGATTCTTTAATTAGATAAACATCAAACCTTGTCAAGTGACGGATTTTTTTGTTTATAGATATCTAGGACAGACGGGGTGTAAAATTGGTTATATGAAGCGCTGTAAGTTTATATTTCCGTTATTAATAGTTTTTTTGCTAAATAACCTATTTTCCCAATCTTTGTCGGATAATTTCAGAATGCCAATGTGGAGTTATAATAAACCTCATCCTTACCCAAATGACGACTGGTATAATTTATTCAAGCCAATAAAACTGAATGAGAAATACAAGAATGTTAAATCAATTTCTGTTTCTGAAGACGGTAAATCAACTAGATATAATTATGATGATAAAGGAAATTTGAAAATGATAGAAAAAACAAACGGGGAAATAATAGACTATACTATAAGTTTAAAATATGATGATAAAAACCGTATTACATCAGCACATCTGTCTGGATATCTAAACGAAAGGAATGAGTTTACTTACAATGATGAAGGCTTGCTTATTAGGAATGAGGCTTTCTTATATGATGATAATCAATATTTAACACATACATTTGAATATGACTCTAAAGGTAGAATAATTAAAATACTTCAATATGCTAAGAAGCTGAGTTCATCAACAGAACCAGCAAAAACAGAATTAATTCTTTATTGGACATTTACTTACGATAATCTTAGAAATGAATATACAAGAATGATGGAACAGCGGTATAATGCGATAAATGATGAATGGCAACAAACGTTCATCTATAGCCATAAAAATTGGGGTAACCCTCAAAAGTACCAAACTTTTGAAAATGGAGAGCTTGTAAAAGATAACAAAATTATTAAATCAATTTATCTATTTAATTATGACAGAGATGGTAACTATTTAGGCTATGAATATAAACTATGGGATAAGGTAGAGAAATCATTGAAATATAATTATGATACGAATGGATTATTAATATCTTCGGAAGAATACGTGTGGAATCCAAATTGGGGTGGAAAATTGGAGAAAACACATGAATACAAATTTGAGTTTACTTTCTAGAAATATTTATGTAACAAATCCTACTATTATTAATCTTCACTGGCTTGGCTCTAATTTTTTTGGATTACCATTCTAGTAGTATTCATAACTGAATCAATCCCAGCCGCAGGATTTTTTGTTTATAGACATTTAGGACTTGGGTGGATTAATATTGTTTTATATAAAATGCATCAGGCTTTTAAAAAGGAGTTCTTAAGTGCCATTAAATAAAATTAATTTAAATGAAAAATTCTCAAAATTCTCGAAATATTGGTCTCCTCGAATTATCGCAGAAATGAATGACTATCAGTTTAAGCTAGTAAAAATAAAAGGCGAGTTTATTTGGCACGACCATAAAGACACAGATGAAGTCTTTATAGTGATTGAAGGGAATATGAGTATTGAGTTTCGAGATGGTATGGTGGATTTAACTGAAGGAGAAATGTATGTTGTTCCAAAAGGGATCACACATAAGACTTATGCAGAAAATGAATGTAAAGTAATGCTTGTTGAGCCAACGGGTGTCATAAATACTGGTGAAGCAGGTGGGGAGCTCACTGCTCCCAATGGTGTTTGGGTATAAGTCAATCATCTGGAATGCCATTAATGATTATTGCAAGCTACCACTTCCACATATCTCTTTTAACTTTTGGAGAACTATTGAGAAGAAACTTCCAAAAGTATGTAATCATTATTATGGTCGATAATTACTATAGTAGATTGTGTGGCTCATCATTTTGAGCGCCTGTTTCTAGTATTCTTACAGAATGTAGTGGCAGAGTCCATTTGATACCATTTTCATCATAATCAGTAAAAATACTATTTAATCATTTTTTTTATAATATCTCTCATATATATACTCAATTCTTTGGCGGACATTTCCGCGTATTCCTGGGGATGAATTGGATTCCCAATGGTCGCTGTCACGCGACCAGGCCGAAATCTCCAGTCGGTTCTTTTTTTAATCTCATAGGCACCTTTTATTCCTATAGGAACGATCGGGACGTTAGCGTCAATGGCCAAGCGGAAGGGTCCATTTTTGAACTTGCCCAGCTTCCCATCCAACGTGCGTTTCCCTTCAGGTAAAATCTGAATGGAGGACCCATTTAATAATACATCCTTTGCTTTCTGAAAACTTCGGTAGGCTTGGCGAATATTGTTTCTTTCGATGGGAATTGCACCCCATCGTTTCATGATAAAACCCCAAATGGGTAGCTTGAACTGGTACGCTGCTCCCGTAGTAACGACAAATTGATTTGCGACTGCAACAAAAATGAAACTATCAAGAAATGACTGGTGATTAAATATCCATAGATACGTTTCATCTGGGTTTACTTTCTCACGACCAATGGTGATTAAATGCACTCCTGATGAGAATAAAATGAAATAGGAGAAAAACCGCGCAATTGGTAGCATGCGTTTCGGTGGAAGAACCATTAGTAACGGTATAACCACAGTCGCTGTGATAAAAAAGCTTATAAAATATATCGGCCAGATAAAAATCGAGATCAACCCGTAGAAAAATGGTCGATCAAGTGTGGTGGAAGAATATTTTACCTCGGAGTGTAATTCAATCTTGTGAGAAAGATACCATGCTATAATAATCAGAATAATTATTGCAATTAAATATATCATCTAAGTTTTGTTGATTAATTCCTATTCCTTGGGATGGAATTTGATCAAGATAGTGTGTAACTAATTAATTACCATATAGAAACCCTATTTATTAATAGAAGAATCAACACTTTTTAATAGCATCATCGTATAATTTCTGAGTATGGGATGTTTTTTGATCACATCTAATGAAAAATTATTTCGCTTTAGTATTTCTATCATTTTTTTCCTTGTACGTCTGTAATAGACACCTTGTCCAAACCAATTGGTGTATATCATATCAATGAAACTTGCTAAAGGATTTGTAGGGTGAACACCAAGAATAATTAAAGATCCGTTTTGTTTGAGCAATTGATGAACTTTATCGAGCAATCCGTCTAATTTCGGAAAATGGTGCATTACCATAAAGAATTGAATCGCATCAAACTGATGATTGAACTGTAAATGATCAAGATCTGCATTTATAAACTCCACCTCATTTCGAAAGGATTTTGTACTTGCTACTTCAAGCATATTCTTTGAAATGTCACATCCAATTAATTTACAGTCAAGTACCATGCAGTCGAGAAAAAATGTACTGTTTCCTGTGCCACAACCTGCATCCAGGACCACCGATGCTGGGCTGACAATGCGATTTATGTACTGTGAAAAATAACGGGCTAAAATCCGGTATAACACCAGAGGGCGAAACTTATCATAAGCTTTATTTCTTTTCTGGTAGGCCAGCCAAGTTTTTGATTTATTGGAGGTTTTATCATGAATCACACTATTACTCAGTCTATTAGTATTGTTCGATTGGTATCTGTACTTAAAAGATAATCAAAAACCCATAGATAACATCAAATAATTTTATCAACAAGCTTGACTGGAATAGATATTTTTTCAAGAGGGATTTTGTTTTATTGATTAGATGTTAGAACCTGATTAAGACAACATTTTTTCTACCATGGCTATATCTATCGACTGGCCTGAAGGGTCTGCCTTTAACACATCACCAATTATATTAAACTGCCTTTCCCCCCGTTGATACACCTCCGCGTACGGAATTTGATGGAAAGATACCATGGAATATCTTGGGATAAATTGACCAGGAAACATTCGTTCCAGTTTTAATTCCATCTCTCTTCTTTTTTTGTATTCTGGATCATTCACATGATCACGCATTTCCATGTAATTCTCAAGGGCCATATCTGCAATAGCATGCCCATTTTCTACCTGAACGGATGAGAAAGCGTTAAAAATAGTTTTCCAGTCATTTTCATTTTGACCCATCAATTTCGCTAGAGTAGAACAGTCTTGGAATGATGCATTCATACCCTGGCCAAAAAAAGGGACCACTGCATGAGCGGCATCACCAATAAGCAATGCCTTGTCCTCCCAATGCCATGGTTTGCAATACACCGAAGCAAGATCACCTATTGGATTATTTTGAAACTCTTCCACAAGGTTTGGCATCAGTTTAATCGAATCGGGAAATTGCGATTGAAATAAATCTAAGATTTCTTTTTCGGTTCTTACAGTTTCAAAACTAGTTTTACCCGTCATTGGAAAAAATAAAGTACAAGTGAAGGAACAATCATTATTGGGCAGCGCAATAAGCATGTGATTACCCCTGGGCCAAATATGCAGGGCATTCGGTTCAATCTGAAATTTTCCGGATTCCAGAGGTAGTACTGTTAATTCTTTATAGCCATGCCCCAGTGGCTTTTTCACATATTGTATATCTGCTTTTTCTACAATGGCTTTTCTTAGGATTGAAGCAGATCCATCACAACCAATGACCCTATTGAAAGATAATTCGATTTCTTCCAAGGAATCAGACAATAGAAATAATAATTTATTTTGTTCTAAATCAGCTGATAATAGCTGATGATTAAATCGAATAGTGACATTTCCCGTTTCTTCAGCCATAGTCATAAGATCCATGTTCAGTTGGGCTCGGGAGACAGAAAAGATCACTTCATTTTCTTGTTGTCCATAGGGTTGCAAATGGGTGCTGCCGTTCAAATCATGGATCATGCGTCCCTTCATGGGAATAGTATAGGGTTTGATTTTATCGTATAGACCAATTTCTTTGAGCGAATGGTTACCGCGCGCTGATAGCGCCAAATTGATAGACCGTCCTGCTGAAATGGATTCCTTCCTCATATCCGAACGGCGTTCAAAAATTTCAACGGAATACCCTCGATGCGCCAGATAGGTAGCCAGTAGAGGTCCGGTCAAACCAGCACCAATCAACGTAAACTTTTCTTTATTCACTAAGACTTTGTTCTAGCAGTTCTACAAAGTCATACACTTCAGTATAACGGTTGAATAATGGGTGGGGTGCAACACGAATTACATCTGGCTTTCTCCAATCGCATACCACTCCTTTTTTTAAAATTTTTTCAAAAGTATTTTTTCCTCCAGGTACTACTAGGGATAATTGACACCCACGCTCCGCAGGATTTTCTGGGGTTAGAATCGCTACGTCTGGTAGGTTTTCTGCAATTAGATATTCTAGGAAACCTGTCAGTTTTTCACTTTTAACCCGGATAGCAGCCATTCCAACTTCATCAAATATTTCCATAGCAGCTAGTAATGGTGCCATTCCTATTACGGGTGCATTGCTTATTTGCCATCCCTCTGCTGTTTGAATTGGATCAAAATCAGGGCCCATTTCAAATCGAGTACTTTTATTATGACCCCACCAACCGGTGAGTCTTGGACCTGTCCAATGATGGTGTATATTATGAATAAAGGTTCCCGCTGGAGACCCTGGTCCTGCGCATAAATATTTATATGAACACCAGGCTGCGAAATCCACATTCCAATCGTGGAGATTCATTTCCAGATTACCTGCCCCATGGGCTAGATCAAACCCAACGAAAGCACCTGCTTTATGTCCAGCCTTCGTAATGGATTGCATATCAAATACCTGTCCTGTATAATAGTTTACACCGCCCAAAATCACAGTAGCCAGTTCTTCATTAATATCCCTTACTGCAGCTAGAATATCTTTTGTTCTGAGTGTGGCTTCACCCTTCCTTGGGCTAAGTTCAATTAACGTGTCCTTCGGGTCAAATCCATGGAATTTGATTTGGGATTTAATTGCATATTGGTCCGATGGGAATGTTCCTTCCTCAATGATAATTTTTTTTCTGTTTTCATTGGGTTGGTAAAATGATACCAATAGTAGATGGATATTTACTGTCAGAGCATTCATGACCACCACTTCTGATGGTTGTGCCCCCACCAGTCTGGCAGTGTTTGTTGTAAGTCTTTCATGGAAATTTTCCCAGCGGCTATGTTGACCAAGCAACCCTTCCTTTTCCCAAACATTCAATTCCTTTTCAACATATTTTCGCACTGATTTAGGCTGGAGTCCAAGAGAATTACCGGAAAAATAAATTACAATCTCTTTATTATCATTTTTTGGATAATGAAATTTATCTCGGGATGAACCCAGTGGATCATCCTGATCCATGGATTTTGCGCAGGATTTAGAATTTTCGAAGGTCATGAAAAATGGTTAGCAGGTAGCCCAAGCCAGTCCAAGGCATTTTGAAAAAACAATTTGTCTTTTTGTTCATTATTATAATCCATGGATTCGATCAATTTTCCTGGTTTCAGTTCCCCAAGGGGAAATGGATAATCGGTTCCTAGAGCAATTTTATCTGCCCCTATTTTTTTTATTAAAAAATCCAATGCATCCGCATCATGAACCAATGAATCCACCCAAAATTTTCCTAGATATTTTTGTGGATCAATTTGATTATCGATAGCACAAAGATCAGGACGGACATCATACCCTTGTTGTATTCTCCCTACGGTAGCTGGGAAAGATCCTCCGCCATGTGCAAAAGCGACCCTCAGGTTTGGCAAACGCTCAAATACACCCCCGAAGATCATAGAACAAATTGCCCTACTGGTCTCTGCTGGCATCCCCACCAACCAAGGAAGCCAGTATTTTTCCATCTCTTCTTTTCCCATGATATCCCAAGGATGAATAAAAATAGCAGTGCCGAGATCCGCTGCCGCTTCAAAAACAGCGAAAAGTGACTCATCACTCAAGTTTACACCGTTAATATTTGACCCGATTTGAACACCCGTCATCCCCAATTCATGGATACAGCGTTGCAGCTCCATTATTGCTTTTTCAGGTTCCTGCAGTGGAATGGTCCCTAGCCCAACAAATTGTTTGGGAAACTCAGCAACAATAGCAGCAATATGATCATTTAGCATTTTAGAAACGTCAAGTGCATCATCTGGTTTTGCCCAGTAATTGAACATAACTGGTACGGTCGAGAGGACCTGTACGTCTACTCCATGGTGCTCACATTCATTCATACGGACATCTGGGTTCCAGCAATTTGATTCCACTTCCCGGAAGAAATATTTATCCTTCATCATGCGCGCACAACCTGTCTTATGGTGATCCAGGTTGATCCAGCCGCCGTAGCCGTATTTTTCTTTCAAATTCGGCCATTCTTTTGGCAGAATATGGGTATGGATATCTATTTTCAAATATTATTACTAATTAGGAGGTTGTTGCATGGCACCGCAATTATCGCAAGTTCTTGCCTCTACATTATTCCAGTAATTTTCGAATAGAGGTGGTAGTTGGGAAACAATATCTTCCAGGTCCAATGTGACTTCATGAAGTAGAGCTCCACATTCGTCACAGTACCACTGAAAGGCGTCCAGGGCGCCTTCTTCCCTCTGGTATTCGATCACGAGTCCAATTGTATTTTCGAACCGTTGTGGAGAGTGAGGTACATTTTTAGGCAGTAAAAAGATTTCACCTTCCTTGATCCGAATATCGATCTTTTTCCGATTATCTATAATCTTTAATAGCATGTCACCTTCAATCTGATAAAAAAACTCCTCAACCGGATCCACGTGATAATCTTTCCGGGAATTCGGTCCACCAACAACCATTATCATAAAATCGGTTCCATTGTAAACGACTTTGTTTCCTACTGGTGGCTTGAGTAAATGACGATTCTCATCGATCCATTTTTTAAAGTTTAACGGAAGTGTCACAGACATGGATCCCTCCTAATCTATTGTTGCTATACATTTGAGCTCAATTGCAATAGGCGTTGGCAACGAAGTGATTTCAACAGTGGTTCGACAGGGTTGATTAGTCTTAAAATAATCTGCATAAATACGGTTGTACGTATCAAAATCTCTCCGCATATCCGTTAGAAATACAGTTACATCAACTAGATTATCCCAATTGCTGCCTGATTCTTCAAGTATAATCCGGATATTATTAAACACGGAATGGCATTGGGCCACAATATCGTGTGAAATAACATTTCCATCTTTATCCAGCTCCACACCTGGAATTTCATTGGAATTTCGTTTTCTTGGTCCCACGCCAGATAGGAAAAGTAGCTTTCCTATTTTTCTAGCATGAGGGTAAGTGCCTACCGGTTTGGGGGCCTTATCAGATTCAAATTTCATACAATTTTATGAGGTGCTAGTGCATACATTTTTTTGTTCAGTGAAAAATCTTAATGCTTCTATTCCACCTTCTCTACCCATGCCGGATTGCTTCATGCCACCAAATGGAGTACGTAAATCCCTTACCAGCCAGCAATTCACCCAAATCACGCCTGCTTCAACCTGATTTGATACTCGAGTTGCTTTTTCTTCATTCTCTGTCCATATTGTTGCAGAAAGACCATAATCAGATTCATTTGCTATTTGAACGGCTTCCTCTTCATTATCAAAAGGAATTAAAGTTACAACCGGTCCAAATATTTCTTCCTGATTGGTTTTGGCAGCATTGGTCAACCCTTCAATAATGGTGGGCTCAATGAACCACCCTTTTTTACAGCGTCCATTCAATTTTACCGCTTTACCACCCCATAGAATCTTTCCGCCTTCTTTTTCCGCCAATTCAATATAGTTCATTATTTTTTCGAAGTGTTTCTTGGATGAAACCGCACCTAGGTTTGATCCATTATCTTGCGGATCTCCCACAATCAACTCCGCAACCTTTCCGATAAAGTCTTGTTTGAATTGCTTAAAAATTTTCGTTTGAATCAAAATACGCGAGCTAGAAAGACAGATCTGTCCTTGGTTAGAAAATGAGGACTGTACAACTGTTTCCAGCATCTTTTTATAATCGCAGTCAGTGAAAATAATGGCGGGATTCTTGCCACCCATTTCCAAAGATAGTTTCTTAAAAGAAGCCGCTGTTTTTTGAGCAATTATTTTTCCGGTAGCGGTGCCACCTGTAAAAGAAATTGCTTGTAATCCTTTATGATTAATCAGCGCGTCCCCAGCGGTAATCCCTTGCCCATGAACAATATTTAAAACACCAGCAGGCAGGTTAGCATCCGCACATATTTCCCCAAGTTTATAGGCCGTATATGGCGTGATTTCTGAAGGTTTTGCCAACACAGTGTTTCCGGCCAATAGAGCTGGCGCTATTTTCCATGTAAATAGATATAGGGGGAGATTCCAGGGAGAAATGCAACATACAACTCCTAGCGGTGTGTGAACCACTCTGTTTTCAGATTGATCACTATTAAACTCTGAATTGAATTTGAATGTTGGACCATATTCCGCAAAAAAACGAAAGTTGGTTATTGCTCTCGGTATATCTACGGACTGCGCTAACGTAACTGGCTTTCCAGTATCCCTAGATTCATATTTCGCAAAATCATCCAGTTTATATTCTAATAATTCAGCGATTTTATGTAGGTATTTTGATCGATCGGTAACGGTTAATTGAGACCATCCGGGGAAAGCTGCATTTGCAGCTTGGAATGCGACGTTAATGTCAGCTGAACTGGAATTAGGTACTTTGGAATATACTTGCCCTGTAGCAGGCTCAAATACATCTATATATTCTTCAGATTTTGGATGAATGAATTTGCCATTGATAAAATTAGCTAATTTTTCCACTAATTACCTTGCACATCATAAAAGAATCCTAGATTATTTTCCACTTCCTGTGGTAATTGAGGCAAAGCTGATCGGGGGATCAAAAATGTGGTTAATTCACTAAAATCTCGGAATACGCGGTGTTTCTCTGCTGTTTTATTGAGATATTTTGAACCGGTAGAACCGCCGGTACCAATTTTACGACCGATCATTCTAGAAACCATAAGTGCATGACGATATCGCCAGGTTGTAAATAATTCGTCTACGTCTACCAGTTTAGTTAATAAATGATATGGGTTATAGAGAATCGGTTGATCACGGTATAATAATATTAACAAAGCGGCCTGGGTTGCTTTATAAGACAAGCGCCATTTTCCTTCCTGCACTAATTTGTTATGTTGATTTGCGTTTAATACCACGCCAAACGATGCTTCTGTCTTATCGTACTCCATGAGTTGTTTTTCTTTTTCAGTTTTTGAAAGTTTTTTATTGGTTTTTATAAGCAACCTATCATCAGCTAGCATGCCTGCTACAGCCTGCTCATATTCATTCCAGAAAGAAGTTACACCCCAATTAAGGAATGGTGTTCGTTCCAGCCATTTTTCCACAACATTGAAGAGAGACTGGGCTGATTCAGATGCTAAAACCTTTGCTTGTTCTGGCTTTTTAAGATGAGTATGGTAATCGGTACCACTGTAAGAAAAACGATCTTTTTTACTTAAACCAAGCTTATTCTCTATCAGACGAAACTGGACGCTTTGAAATCCAGAGGCAGGTATTAGAAAATCCCTGAAATCCAAAAAATCCATGGGTGTCATTGTTTCCAAAACATGTATTTGGTCAATTAAAATTTTTTGTATTTCAATAATCCGATCTAGGCGAGATACAGCTGTGCCGATATGGGATTCCTGAATATCCTCTTTACTAAAAATCTCAAGAACTGAATCCAGTTCAAAAAGGATTTGTTTAAACCATAATTCATATATCTGGTGAATAATAATAAACAGCATTTCATCGTGGGCAGGTTTACCATACTCCTCACTAATCAAATGTTGGCTTTTTAGGATCTTTTCTAGACCTAAATAATCCTGATAGTATTGAGGTGGGTGAATCTTTTCTTTGCTCATTCATTTATCCTCAAATTTAAATAAAAATGGTCGTGAAGGCGCAGCATCTAGCCGCATCGGTGGGATTTCGATTACCATAAAATATAATCCGTCATCAAGAGAATCAGGAATGAAAGCTAATTCGGTGATTGTTTTTTTGAAAGGTGGTTTGACCTCGAAATAACGATGATGATTGCCGAGCATACCGTTATCATCTGTACGGTCGATAGATGGGAGATCAACTACTAAATGTTTTATCCCTAGATCGTTCATAAAAGTGATTGCATCCGTGGTAAAAAAGGCTGTATTTGATGCTTTATACTTTTGTGCCAATTTCTCTTTTGAATTTGGCAAAGTCCGTAGTACCAAACCCTGCTGTGAATGAGACAGTTTTTCTTCAAGGTCCATTTTAGTAATGACCATATCATCATCATTGACATCACTGTGGTACGATTCTTCAGTTTCAGACCATTTTTTCGGTGTAACAGAAATTAAATCCGAATGGATGAAACCGGGTGATAATATATCATGGATATATATATCCTTTTCCAAAATATGACCCGCACATTCAGTGTGCGTCCCGGTACAATGAATATTTTGATTAATCACCATTACATTACAGCCATTATTATTTTTCACTTCTCCAAAAAATTCGCGCTGTTGAAATGGCACCGCTTTTCCAGGAGGAGCGTCGTAGAAATTTGGCTGGCTGCCTCCGTAATCATAAGGAATTGCTAGGCAAACGGCTGTTGTTAGATCAATTTGATAGATTTTTTGATCTTTATTAACAGATATTTTCATTGAAAGAAAGGTAGTCTTTTCGAAGGAAAATAGGACAAATGTTATTAATTACAATGAAAAATCACTTCTAAAATTATCTGGGACGCTTTATGGTATTCTCAAATACTATAGCAGTTATAACTGAATAAACCTATCCAGATAAAAGTGTTTACGATTAAGAACTACCATACATTATCTATTAATAAAATTGCACGTACAATAACACGTACGATAAAAAATCATCAATTATTGATCACATTTTTACTTTACCGCTTGCGCAGTATTTATCCCCCGCTTAGTTTTTAACTACCTATAGGATTAGAATTTGATTGATATAAAGAGTTCTAATCCTGGAGGTTGGCAAGTGATTAAGTGAATGGCTCCGGGTTGGCGTTCGGGGCCTTTCTTTATCCGGAACAATTAAATTATTTTTGATTTATACTGAGTGGTTGCGGCTTATCTGCTGAATCCTTAATATTAATCAAACGTACGTTTTTTGACAATGGGGGCGACAGGTTTCGACGGGGCATGATAATTGTAGAATCGCATGCAGAGGTTCCGGGATCCTCTTAAATATCCCCGGACTATCAATAAATGCCGATTACGGCTATATGGCTGCAGCTTAATTAGCTGTGCCCGTCCTGGATTGAATTTGTCTATGGTTTAATCTAAGGGCGTCATAAACATGGACTGGTCCCTGCGATTGCTTGCAACAAAGGGATGAGATACTTGGTAAGCTGGTTGACAGACTCAGCGTTGTCTGGTGGGACTGTTAATAAGATAAAATCAGATAACTAAGCATGTAGACGTTTTATTAGTATCTGTCTCGGACGGGAGTTCGAATCTCCCCGCCTCCACTTATAATCTATATCTATTCTTCTCTCACTAGAATTCTTACATGTGCTCCGGGGCGTTGATACCCAGTACGTTCAATCCATTGCCCAATACTATTTTAACAGCGGTTATAAGGTTTAGGCGAGCAGTGGAAAGATCTTGGTCATCAGTAATGACACGGCACGAGGAATAGAACTTGTGAAACTCTGTGGACATTTGATGGAGATAGCTTGCGATTCCCTGAGGTTCCAGATTTATCAGCGCTATGGCCATTACTTCCGGAAATTCGATGAGGACTTTGATTAAAGATATCTCTGCTTCATCTGATAAAAGCGCACAATCAAATTTGCCAGTAACAACCAGATCTTTTTCTGCCCCATTTTTAATTATGTTGCAGATCCTGGCATGGGCATACTGAAGGTAATATACGGGATTTTTTTCTGATTGGTCAGCTGCTAGATCAAGATCAAAATTCAAGTGACTGTTCATACTGCGCATAATAAAAAAGTAGCGCACTACATCGGGCCCCACTTGCTTGATCAATTTTTCTAATGTGACAAAGGTGGCTTTGCGCGTTGACATTTTTACCTTTTCGCCGCTTTTTAATAGTGTAACAAACTGGTGGATCAATACCCTGATCGGAGAAATATTAATACCCAATGCCTTAAGGGCCGCTAAAACGTCAGGGTATGTGTCCGCATGATCCGCTCCAAAAAGGTCAATGATCAAGTCAAAATTTCTATTTAATTTGTCACGATGGTAAGCCGTATCTGGTAACCGATAGGTTGGTTCGCCACTACTTTTATAATACACGCGATCCTTTTCTAACCCCAAAGCAGTTGCCTTGAGCCATATTGCGCCCTCGGATTCATATATAAGGTTTTTATCACGCAGATCTTCAACCAGCGTATCAATCGCCCCAGTATTGTAATAAGTTTGTTCGTTGGAAAAAACGTCATGGTTAATTCCTATGATTTCGAGAGTATTTTTAATATCTGTGAATATTAATTTTTCTGCGTATGTACGAAATATTTTATCTTCTGATGATAAACCATCGCCATGCCGTTCGAGAATCTCTTTGGCAATGGTTTTAATATAGTCACCCTCGTAACCGTCTTTCGGAAAATCACCTTCTTGACCAACTTGATCAAGGTAACGCGCTGCAACCGATTGGCCCAGTACACGCATTTGTCTCCCTGCATCATTATAATAATATTCCCGCATTACGTAGTAGTGATGCCATTCCAGAATATTGGCGATTGTGTCCCCCAGGACTGCTTGCCGTCCGTGGCCAACAGTGAGTGGTCCGGTTGGATTGGCGCTGACAAATTCTACGTTAGCCTTCTTTCCCTTTCCAGTATCTGTGCGGCCGTATGTATCCGCAGCCGCAATGATCTCCATAACATTTTTCTGGTAAAATGATTTTGCGCCACGAAAATTTAGAAATCCTGGTTTTGTAACTGAATGATCAGAAATGATATTTTTATCAATTGTCAATTCTGACTGGATCATTTTCGCAATTTCCAGAGGATTCTTCCGCAATGTTTTGGCTAGTGCCATAGCAATATTTGATGAAAAATCACCAAAGTCAGAATTTGCTGATTTTTCAACCAGCACATTTCCCTTGATTTCCAACTTGGCCAAACCAGCATGAATTACTTGAATAATATATTCTTTGATTTCAATCATTGTATTCGGTTATTTCTGCGTCGGCCCATAGCCTTTCCAACCGATAATATTCCCGTTCACTCGATTTAAAAATATGTACCACAACATCCACGTAATCTAGCAGGACCCAATTTAGTTGTTCATAACCCTCGATGCGCCAAGCTTTAGTAACTGTTCCTTTTCGAACAGCATCCGCTATGGCTTTCACCTGGATATCCGTGGTCGCAGAGCAGATGACAAAATGGTTTGTTATGCTAGTCAGTTCGGCAACATGGATTACAAGTATATTTTCAGCTTTTTTATCTAGGGCGAGATGGGCGATTGATTCAGCGAGCTTCCCTGAACCAGAGGACTTTAATTTAATAGACGACAGTGGCTTTGATCAGTTATCTATATACGTTTGTATAGATTTTATCGAACTAAAATCTTTACCAAGAATTAACGTCAAGTCTACGCTAAGGCTTTCATCCGGCTGGTGAATCACGCGCGGGTCTTCCGCAGGGTCCAGGCCCAGTGTTTTGGCAACGTAATTTAGATCTTCCAGGTTTTCATTTCTTAAAATCAACATGGTTTGTGTGTAGTTGAAATTATCAGCGTTTTCTGAACGGACCACGTCCACATTATTTTTACGCAATAAATCTGATACCTTTGAAGCAAGGCCTGCAATTCCACAGCCATTCAGGATCTCAACCTCGATATCCATAACTGGTTTTTGTTCATAGATATCCACGGCCAGTCTTGGCTGTTCAGGGAGGGCAGGGAAGGTGACTTCGATGGGAACACCATGATGCGTCTGCCGTGTGGTAAAAGAGAAAATAAATGCTACTAACAGCAATGATAAAACAACAATAGCTGAATTTATTAATGACCCTTGTAAATCTTTGTGGCCACCGCGTTTTGATTTTTTCTTTTTACTAAATAAGGCGGATTTTTTCCGTGGCATCTACAGTGGTAATTTAATTTGGAGTTATGCCTACTAACATCAGGGATAGGAATTAATTAGGGGTTCCGTTCCATATAGTAGTTATTGTAAAACGGATGATATTCCAATCTATGACGGTTATAGCGATTATAGTAAGGACGATTACTCATATTGAATTCAATAAGTGTATTTTCCGATGGCCGATATTGCAGATTGGCATCATATAAAAATTGGGTCTTGTTCAGGCCATAATTACCTGGCCCCATCATGCCTGTTGGCTGAATGAGACTGAAACTTGTACCCAAGTGAAGATTTGGATTCAATTCATAAGTCATCATATTGGTATAGGCAGCTACATTCATTGCCTGTCCGCCAAGGGACATTGTAGACATGGAAAAATTATGCTGCATATTGAAGCGGCTGGGGTCCAGTAAGGGAACGGTTGATGATATATTATTACCGGTAATCATTGTTCCCGCATTTTGATCCGGTAACTGGGATTTAAGCTGGCCCCATAGTCCCCCGTTTAGAATACAAAAAATAATGAAGTAGTTATGTAGAATTCTCATATTAATAATAAAATTGTTAATTGCTCTTTCTTATAGATACTCGAAATTTCGGTTGAATCAGTAATAACTTGCAATGTTGCAATTTGTTTAGTTGTGGTGCTGTGTTTCATGATCAAGAGGTTAACTTACGTAAGGTTCGATGATACCCCCACCCAGGCAAACTTCACCATCGTATAAAACCACAGACTGACCAGGTGCCGCCGCAAAAACTGGTTCATCAAAATAAATTACAGCTGAGTTATCATTCACTGGTTCAATCTTGCAGGTCTTATCTTTTTGTCTGTAACGTATTTTTGCCGCCAATTGTTTTTCCTTATCAGGTGCCATTCCAGAGATCCAATGCAATTGGCTTGCGGTAATGATATTACTATAGAGCAGAGGATGATTATTTCCCTGACATACTCTAAGAATATTTTTATCCATAATTTTTTCGATCACGTACCATGGTGAATTAGATTTTCCGTAGCCGCCGCCAATACCTAAACCTTTTCTTTGACCTATAGTGTAATACATGAGGCCGGGATGAGTTCCAACTTTTTCCCCTTCATTTGAAATAATATCCCCTGGTTGTTCTGGTAGATACCGCTCGAGGAACTGCCGAAAATTCCGTTCACCAACGAAACAAATACCGGTACTATCCTTTTTCTCCGCTGTTGGCAATCCAGCTTTTTTGGCGAGTTTCCGCACCTCTTGTTTTTGTATTTTCCCGATCGGGAATGTACTTTTTGACAACGGTTTATTTGATAGCATATACAGGAAGTAACTCTGATCTTTATTGCGGTCAGTACCTTTCAAAAGCTGGAACCCTGAAGAGGTTTCCTCAACATTGGCATAGTGACCTGTTGCAATTTTACTCACGCCTAGCTGCAGAGCATAATCCAGAAATGCTTTAAATTTTATTTCACGGTTGCATAATACATCCGGATTGGGAGTCCGACCCGCTTTATACTCTGAGAGAAAATATGCAAAAACCTTGTCCCAGTATTCGTGTGAAAAATTAACGCTATGAAGTGGCAGACCCAGAATCTCGCAAACCTGCAATGCGTCATTGTAATCTTCGGCAGATGAACAGATTTCGCCATCATCATCTTCCCAGTTTTTCATGAAAATGCATTCAACATCATAACCCTTCTCGTGCAGTAGCAGAGCAGCGACCGAACTGTCAACACCTCCGCTCAATCCAACAATTATTTTTTCACTCATCTTGCGTTTCTACGAATGGTGGCAATAACGCGAGTCATGGTTTCTACAAGTAGGTCGACTTCTGTACTGGTGTTGTCCCGTCCAGCGCTGATCCGGATAGTCTCCAGATTCTGTTTATCGCTAATGCCCATTGCCTTTAATACCAGCGATGGACTGATTGTGCCAGCAGAACAAGCCGAACCACTGGAAACAGCAATGTCTTCATTGTCCAGATGAATCAATAGAAGATCACTAGCAATCCCGGGGATTGTAAGACTGATCAATCCCGGCAAATGGTTATCTTCAAAACCATTATATATTATGTTTGTATGCTGTTCACTTAATTTCGTTTTGAATTGCGTTTCAAGTGCTGTCAAGGTACGGCCCACATCGCTTAAAGAATTGGTTACTAGCTCTGCTGCACAGCCTAAACCAGCAATTCCACCCACATTTTCTGTACCTGCTCGCAAACTTTTTTCCTGACTACCGCCGGCAATAAGGGGCTTCATAGCAATACCCTCTTTAATGTACAGGGCGCCAACACCTTTGGGTCCATAAAATTTGTGTGCGGAAAAACTCATCATATCCACACCTAATTCCTGTACATCAATAGGCAATTTTCCCAATACTTGGACACCATCAGAGTGTAATAGGACGTTGTGTTTTTTCGCAATTTTTGCGATATCTTGTAAAGGCTCAACTGTACCAACTTCGTTATTGGCTAGCATTATGGTTATCAATCCTGTATCATCCCTAATTGCTGAATCAATATCTTCTGGATTTACACATCCGTATTTATTAACCGGGACTATGGTATGCGTTATATCTAGGTGTTCCAATTGTCGTAACACAAAAAGAATCGCCGGATGTTCAATTGCACTAGTAATGACATGTTTGCGATTCCTGTAGATCATGTTCCAAAGGACTAGGTTATTTGCTTCACTTCCGCCCCCAGTAAAAATGATTTCTTTGGGAGTGCAGTTTATGGCAGCGGCGGTCTGTTTTCTTGCTGTCTCGACTACATGTTTTGCCTTTCTACCAGCTGAATGGATACTAGAAGGATTACCATAAATGTCCTGATTTACTTCATTGACTAATGATAGTACATCAGAATGAATAGGTGTTGTCGCACTGTGGTCAAAATAAAGCATGTAATTTGATTAATTGCGGTAAAAATTAAAGAATTATTTTACTACAGCGCTGGATTTACTGATCATTATTGATAGTAGCGTAGCGAACAGTATTCTGCAAATTGGAATAAAATGGCGGCTGTCGTTCTTCCAGCAAGTTAACTGTTGCTTCTAGGTCATAATCATATCTGACAACATCCCATTCCACTGAATTGCCTACAGTAAGAAATGCAACCGCACCTTTTGGCGTTTCATCAAATGGCAACCCTATTGCTCCTTGACAGTAAATAGTTAGATCTTCTTCCGTTTCGTGTCTTGGCGTATGTATGTGACCATGCACAAAAATAAATTTTTCGATATTCGGGTATGAGTTTTTAACGTGATTTCGCCAGTTCATAATCTCCTGCATGGATGGTGGCTGGTCATCTCGTTGATACCAGGCATGGGTGAATTCTACCAATATATTGCCAATTATTTCCCGATGGGCCACGTGCATTTCCAGGGCGAAATCTACTCCTTCTTGTCCAAGTTGTTCTGCAGTCCATTCTTCGTTGGCAACGATCGCTTGACAGATCGGATCATAGGGGTCCATGCCCTCAAGGGATGGTTGTTCTTTCTCCCAGAGTTTTTCAATAAGGTAACGATCATGGTTACCGCGAATAAATATGCAATTATCCAAACCTTTTAAAAGAGCTAGGGTCTCCTTTGGTGCAGGGCCTAAAGCAAAACAATCTCCTAAACAGACCAGTTGATCCACACCCTTTCTTTCCTCTATGATAGAGAGCCCCTGCTCCAATGCGGCTAGGTTGGAATGTATATCTGTTAGGATAGCAAACGTTTTAGTACCCATAAGCGTAAAATATACTGCCATGGTCTTCCTTTTAGCAAGATAATATGGTTTTGTTCATCATTTCAAAATCCCTTAAAATGGAGACCTGTATGTCCGGCAAACCTATACTAATAGTTGGTTCCATTGGTTTGGATACTATCGAAACTATTTCTGATCGACGGGAGTCCATTCTTGGCGGTTCGGCGACTTATGCCACCGTGTCTGCTGGTAAATCGGCCGATGTACGTTTGGTCGGGATAATTGGTACAGATTTCCCTGCAGAAGGAATAAGAATATTTGAAGAATATTCACAAGATCTATCCAACTTGGATCAAAAAGATGGTCAAACCTTTAGTTGGGGTTGCCGCTATCCGGAAGATTGGGATGATCGCGAAACATTATTCACTGAATTAGGTGTATTTGCCGATTATGAACCAAAACTGACAGAAAATAATAAAAATACCCCGATCATTTTTTTGGCTAACATTCATCCCGAATTGCAATTATCTGTATTACAGCAGAATTCAAAACGGGAATTCGTAATTATCGACACTATGAATTTGTGGATCGACACAGCACGGAAAAAATTAAAAGAAGTTGTTGGTTATTGTGATGTTTTACTGCTAAATGAATTTGAAGCTGAGCAATTCACTCGTCGTAAAAACCATGACGATCAAGGCGCGGTTTTGCAGTCCCTTGGCCCACAGCAAGTGGTCATAAAATGCGGTACAAAAGGTGCTCGTTTGTACTCTGGTCACAGCGTGGATACAATAGGTATATTTCCTGTGCAAAATGTAGTGGATCCAACCGGAGCAGGCGATGCCTTTGGCGGTGGTTTGGCAGCTGCTTTGGCCCATGGTGAGTCCATGACAGAAGCAATTATTAATGGTTCAGCTTTAGCAAGCTTTTGTATCGAAGGGTTTGGTATTGAATCGCTGCGTCGTGCATCCAATGAGGAAATTGATCACCGTAAGGACTACCTGCGTAAAACCCTTAATTCTTGATAGGATTGTGATCTACTCCTAATTTCACTGGCTTTTTAATCAAAGTTTAGTCAAGAGGGAAGAATGTTAAATAAACAACATATACGGGCTGCCATACTTGGGTATGCTGCCGTAATAATTGTAAGCTGCACGAGTCAAGAATATACATCTGCTAAATTGTACATTCAGCAACAGGAATGGAAGAAAGCAAAAGAGTTTCTTGTTAAGGCCATTGAAGTGGAATCGGAGAATCCAGAGATACCTTACCAACTTGGGTATCATATCTATGCTTTACAGGAAAAAGATTGGGAAAAGATGAACCAGTCTTTTGATAAGGCCTTGGCCATTGACCCAAATAAAAAAATATTAGGGCAAGAAAAAACAGTCAAACAATTTGTTACTATGGCCCGAGCACAATTTTGGGCAGAAATGTATAACAAAGGCGTTGTGGAGTTTAATGAGTATCGTGCCGCACCAATGGATGAGAAAGATGCAGCAATGAAAAAGGCTATTAACACCTTCGAGGTTTCAGCCAGAATAAAACCGGATGAGGCACAATCATACACAATGCTTTCTACTTGTAATCACTTGGCCGGCAATACTGATAAATCAGAGGATTATATCTTAAAAGCAGTGGCGCTATCCCCCGATGACGCCAATGTAAATTTGACCGCTGGTCAAATATTTATGCAAAAACAAGATTTTGATTCAGCATTACCTTATGTAAAGAAAGCTGTTGAACTAGAACCAAGCAATACACAATCTATTAGAAATCTGGCCCAGATTTACTACGATATGGGGCAGTTGGAAAAATCTATCCAGACTTATGAAGTCGCAATTGATAAAGAAACGGACCGTGAAGTAAAAGCGGATCTGTATTTCAACCTGGGTATTCTATATAACAAGGTAGGTAATTTAGAAGAGGCTGAATACCATTTTACAAATGCCCTTGATGAAAATCCCGATGATGTTGAAGCAGTGATGGGTATGGCGCAGGTATTTGAAAATGCAGAAAAATGGCGCAAAGCAGAAAAATTCTATCGGGAATTGATCGCCATTGATCCGGAAAATCCTGATCATTATCGAGGGATGTCGCGCGTGTTGTTGCAACAGGGGGAACCTGATGAGTCACTACGTTATTTAGAAAAAGCGAAGCGATTGGGTGGCTAATAAATACTTCCTAATAAATTAAGTAAAAAACCCCCATTAATGGGGGTTTTTTACTAGGCCAAGCGTTTCCGCTTCTTCAAATATTCATTTAATGCAAGATCCAGGTTATGGTCTGTGAATAGAGGTACATAATCAATTTTTTGTTCACGGCACTGTAAGCGGAACGAATCTTGATATGCTTGAACAGCTTTTTGGTACACTTTTCGTATCTGCCACGGTTCGGTAGTTATCAGTTCCCCCGTTTCCATATCCTTAAACCGGGTACGATCATTAAAATCAAATTCCAGTTCTTTCCTATCCATGATGTGAAATACGATCATTTCTTGTTTATTGTGTCTGAAATGTTTTAGACCACTAATAATTGCATCAGGTTCATCTAATAAATCTGATATAAGGATCACCAAGCCCCGTTTTTTGATCCGCTCAGCCATCTCATGTAAAACGATACCTACGTTTGTATCCTCACCAGGACCTACGTTATCTAAATGAGCCAATATTGCGTTGATTTGGCTGGGTTTTGATCGCGGGGGGAGAAACTTTTGGATCTTGTTATCAAAGAGGACTAGCCCGACTCCATCTTGCTGGTTAAGCATCAGGTAAGATAATGCAGCAGCAAGGTAGTTCCCATATTCCAACTTGGATACACTACCACTTTTGTAATCCATTGATCGACTAGTATCCAATATGATAAAGGAACGCAAATTTGTTTCTTCTTCATATTGTTTTACATAATACCGATCTGTTTTCGCAAATAATTTCCAATCAACATGGCGTATTTCATCTCCCGGACCGTATGTGCGGTGTTCAGCAAATTCCACACTGAAACCATGGAAAGGGCTTTTATGCTGGCCTATTATATATCCTTCAACCACTAATCGTGCCCGCAGAGACATATTACTCAATCGCGCTACCATTTCTGGTTGCAGGTATTTTCGTTTATCAATTGATTCCATAAGATTTACTTACTGTCTTCTTCTAATAAGATGGAAAGAATATCATCAGTGCTTAACCCTTCTGCCTCCGCATTAAAGTTGGTAATTAATCGATGCCGTAGTACCGGTCGAGCCATTGCTTTTATATCATCTATTTCAGGAGCAGGCCTTCCGTCTAACACAGCTTTTGCTTTTGCACCTAGCACTAGATATTGTGATGCCCTGGGTCCCGCACCCCATTCGATCCAACCGCTGGCCGCAGCGAACGCCTTATCTGATTGCGGGCGGGTCTTGGATACTAGGTCAACAGCGTATTCAATAACATTATCTGCAATAGGTACCCTGCGCACAAGGTCTTGATAAAGTAGCAGATTTCCCCGTTCGAGTATGATGTTTAATTCATTGTCTATTCCACTAGTGGTAGATTTTACAATTGCCACCTCTTCTTCGTGGTCAGGGTAGTCAATCTTTATATTAAACATGAAACGGTCTAGCTGTGCCTCAGGCAATGGGTAAGTACCTTCCTGTTCAATGGGATTTTGTGTTGCTAGAACAAAAAACGGTTCTTCAAGTATATAAGTCTGACCAGCTGTGGTAACCTTATGCTCCTGCATAGCTTCTAATAATGCAGCCTGTGTTTTTGGTGGAGTACGGTTAATTTCATCAGCTAGTATTATGTTTCCGAAAACAGGTCCTTTAAAAAAACGAAATTCCCTTTTTCCAGTATTATGGTCTTCTTCAATTATCTCTGTTCCTGTAATATCACTTGGCATCAAGTCAGGCGTAAATTGAATACGGCTGAAATTCAGGTCTAATAGCTCAGCAATTGATTTTATCAATAAAGTTTTTGCCAATCCCGGGACACCAACTAAAAGGGTGTGACCCCGACAAAGCAAAGCGATGAGAATGTGATCTATTATCTCTTGTTGTCCTACAATACGTTTTGATATTTCCGCATTGAATTGATCACGGGATTCTGTAAGCTGTTTCACCAGCTTTATATCTGTCATTTTATCCATGTAATTTCCATCTATTATTTTGCTTGTGATTCAAAAGGGGTCAAAATTAAATGGCCCCCTATCAGGAAACAATGTTATTGTCTTGTTCTGTCATTATAGGCACTAGAAATTCTGTAGCATGTCTAACGCGCGAGGAACCAAAGAAGTTCAACTAGTTGGTATGGATATTTCCGCAATGGAGACTCTTGCGGTTATGCATGATGAATTACCATTTCGAGGAAAACAATTGTTCCACTGGGTGTATAAACAACAGGTTGATTCCATTAATGCGATGAATACCTTGCCAGCTTCATTTCGTGGTTTACTTTCCAAAGAATATGTTTTACATCCTTTGGCCCTTATAAAAAAAACAGGATCGGATTTTGAGCCAACTCAGAAATTTCTATTCCAGCTGTCTTCTGGAGAAAAAATCGAATCAGTTATTATGGAAGAGGGGAAACGAGTCACTTTATGTGTCAGTACTCAGATGGGCTGTGCCGCAGATTGTAAATTCTGCGCAACAGCAAAAATGGGGTTCATAAAAAATCTTACATCAGGAGAAATAGTTGATCAATATTTGTTGATACTAAATTCCATTAATAAACGGATCACTAATGTGGTATTTATGGGTATGGGCGAACCATTTTTAAATTATCAACAGGTGATAAATGCAGCAGATTTGCTTAATCATAAAGAAGGTATAAATCTAAGCGCACAAAGAATTACCATATCCACTGTCGGTATTGTACCAAAAATCCAGCAATATGCCCAAGAAGGTCATAAGTATAAATTAGCAGTCAGCCTGAATAGCAGCAGTCAGGATCAACGCCTGAAGATTATGCCTATTTCAAAAACACATTCAATGGATGCATTAATTCAATCTGCCTGGGATTACTATCATATATCCAAAAAATTGATTACACTGGAATATGTATTGTTGGCCGGTGTAAATGATGATATTGCAAATGCAGATAGACTAATGGGTCTGATTGGCAATTTGCCGTGTAAGCTGAATTTAATTCCTTATAATGAAATTGATGGACCGTTCCACCGTCCAAGCGAAGAAAAAATTGAACAATTTCTAAATCGACTTGAACGGGCAAATTTTACGGTAACCATTCGCTGGAGTAAGGGCACGGATATTAATGGTGGTTGCGGACAGCTCGCTGTTCTGGATCAGGAAAGTTTTAATTGAGATATAATATATCAACAATGAAACAATTCATTATTGACCGGACTGATATCCGAGCCAGTATTGCTGTTGTACTTGGGTCCGGAATGGGTGGATTTTGTGACCAGATGGATAATGTCATGTTAATACCATACAAAGAAATACCAGACTATCCAGAATCAACGGTCCGGGGCCACGCTGGTGAATTAGCTATCGGATCATTACATAATATTCCTTTACTGGCCGCAAAAGGGCGGTTCCATTATTATGAAGGTTATGATATACAGACCATAACGTTACCTGTTAAATTATTTCATTCACTGGGTATCAAATCCTTAATAATTACCAACGCAGCTGGATCCTTAAAACCAGATCTGCGACCAGGGAGTCTAATGATCATTGATAGTCATATAGATTGCACCTTCCGTGCCAGCGTAACTGAACCGGAGGAATATTCAGGTACACCATTTCATGATCCGGTATATATAAAACTGGCTGTTAAATCTGCAGATCAAATTGATTTGTCCATCACGAAAGGAACTTATTGTTGGACATTGGGCCCATCATACGAAACACCAGCGGAAGTATCATATATACGTTCTCTTGGAGGAGATGCAGTAGGTATGAGTACGGTTCCAGAGATCCAGGCAGCAGCTGAATTAGGAATGAAGGTCCTGGGTATTTCCACAATTACTAATTACGCTGCTGGGATAATTGGCGAACCACTTTCCCACGATGACGTTATAAAAGTATCCGCCCAGGTTGAGGATGATTTTACCAATCTTTTGACCGAAATTATTAAGGGCATGGTATTATAAGATGGCCGTAAAGATAAGAGCAGAAGTCGCAGCAATAGCAGATGATATAATTGCTATCCGCAGGGATATTCATAAATATCCTGAACTTGGATTTGATGAACACCGCACATCTGGCCTAGTCGCTGAACACCTGAAAAACCTTGAATTTGATGTAGCGACCGGTATCGGTAAGACGGGAGTAATAGGAGATCTGAAAGGGAATAAAAGTGGTCCGACAATCGGTTTGCGCGCGGACATGGACGCCTTACCGATTCAGGAAACTGGAGACATTCCTTACCGCTCTGTGAATGATGGAATTATGCATGCCTGTGGGCATGACGGACATACAGCTATGCTGCTAGGTGCCGCAACAGTCCTAAAACAATTTCAAGAACATTTAAAAGGTAATGTACGCTTTATTTTTCAACCTGCAGAGGAGGGTGGCGGCGGCGCCCGCTATATGATCGAAGACGGATGCTTGGATATGGTTGATGAGATATTTGGTGTTCATTTATGGAATTACCAAAAATATGGCGAAGTTGGGGTAAAGGAGGGGCCGATAATGGCAGCCGCCGATGAATTCGCAATAACCATTAAAGGAGTTGGTGGTCACGGTGCCACACCTCAGGGTACAGTTGATGCCGTTTTAGTTGCAGCCCACTTGGTGACAGCATTACAAACTATAGTTAGTCGAAATACAAATCCTCTAGAAAGTACTGTTGTTACCGTAGGACAAATCAATGGTGGCCACAATTTCAATGTAATTGCTGATGAAATTGTTTTAAAAGGCACTGCCAGGGCCTATACAGAAGATAATCGACAAATGATTAAAAAGAGGATGGAAGAAATTATTTATGGTATTGGTTGCACCTTTGGGGCGGAAATTGAATTCACCTATATGGATGGATATCCGCCAACCATCAATAATGAAATAGCATATGAAAAACTGAAGTTCTCTGCGGAAAAAGTGGTTGGTAACGGCTGCAGATTTCCTTATTTATCAATGGGCGGGGAGGATTTCAGTTATTATGCCCAGAAAATCCCCGGATGTTTTTTCTTTGTTGGTTCAGCACCGACTGATAGAGAATTTTTTACAGTGCCTCATCATTGTTCCCATTTTGATATTGATGAAAATGCGCTTTTAGTAGGGTCTTCAATTTTTGTTCAGCTCATTGAAGATCAGCTAATTAATAACCAATAGCAGTATTCTCTCCTCTTATATCAGTGCCGCCAAAATAACCATCTTCATTTATTAAAATTGCATTTACATCACCGATGTTTGTATAAGGTAAAATTTTATGACCTTTATTTTTTAGTGATGTTTCTACATCTTTGATTATACTGTGTGATTCAGCCATAATTACATCAGGAAGCCATTGTGAATGTACTCTTGGCGCTGATACAGCTTCTTGTATATTCATATTGTGAATGGTCACGTTTAATATTGTTTGTAATACAGCCGTTATTATTCTTGAACCACCAGGTGAGCCAAGTATGATAAATGGCTCTTTATTCTTTAATACAATTGTAGGTGTCATCGAGCTTAAGGGACGTTTCCCGGGCTGGATAGCATTGGCAGCATTCCCTACTAATCCGAAAGCATTAGGCACCCAAGGCTTAACGGAAAAATCATCCATTTCATTATTCAGGAAAAATCCAGCACCCTCTACAAGAAAACCTCCACCATATCCTAAGTTTATAGTAGTAGTTACACTTACCGCATTGCCGTCCTTATCGATAACAGAATAATGGGTTGTTTCGGGGCTTTCATAACCACTCGGATCCCCAGCAAAAACAACCGTACTTGATGTTGCCTTATCTGCATAGAAATCATTCATGCGATCTTTTGCATATTTTTTGCTTGTTAGCATTAATAAAGGTGGCGTCCAAAAGTCAATATCACCCAGGTGTTCGGCTCGATCAGCATAAGCCCTGCGTTCAACTTCAGTCAACAGGTGGATGTAATCAGATGAATTCCAGCCAAGTTCTGCTAAAGAATAATTTTCAAGCATATTGAGCATTCCGATTAAAATAGTTCCTCCAGAGCTTGGTAAACCCATGGAAATAATATCATATCCTTTGAAGGAACCAATTATAGGATCACGATATTTAGATTCATATTTTAGTAAATCTTCATGAGTGATTAAGCCAATACCTCTATTCATTTCCGCTATGATAAGATCAGCTGTTTTCCCAGTATAAAATCCATCTCGTCCTTCTCGGCTAATGCGTTTTAAAGTTCTGGCCAAGTTTTTTTGAATAAATCGATCTCCTGCTTTCCAAGGTTTTCTATCTTCACGGATAAATATCTTAGCAGCAGCTTTATTCTTTAGAAACAAATCTTTGTTATTGTTAAAGCGCTTTGCTTCATAATGGCTTAATTCAAATCCTCTTTCAGCTAGTGCAATGGCGGATGCGAGTAATTCCCGACGTGATATATTGCCTGAGCCATGATCTCTCCATGCTTTTAATAATCCATCAACACTCCCTGGTACACCGGACGCTGCTCTTGTCCGTAAGGACATATTATCTATAACCTCGCTATTGGAATCAAGGAACATGTCTTGATAGGCTGCAGCTGGCGCTATTTCTCGGTAGTCTAATGTAAAGATTTTACCATCTGCCATATGTACCACCATAAACCCACCACCACCAATATTTCCATTTGAGGATGATGTGACTGCCAAGACAAAACCTGTGGCACAAGCAGCATCAACAGCATTCCCGCCCTTTTTCAAAATTTCAATTCCAGCTATTGACGCATGACGGCTGGTGGAAACAACCATCCCATTTTCGCCAAACACGGGATCCGGTCCGGCCCCATTAATATACCCAACCAACAAGATATACCAGATCAATAATTTTTTCATATCAGTTATTTAGTTCGTTTAGGTTTAAGTAAAAGATTTGTAATTTAATTTTCAATTGTTTTATTACAGTTAATGGTATTGTTTTTTAGACAAACTATTTGGATTAAAACAAGTTATAATAAAATTAGTAAGATGAAAAGAACGTATATATTTCTATTAGCGATAATAATATTGGGTTGTAGTGACCATATATCAAAAAATAATTTTTCTCTTATCCTCAATATTACCGGTGAATTGGAACAAAAGATTTATCTGTCAAAAAGAGATGCAGGAAAATGGGTAAATATTGATTCAAGTTCTGTAGTCACAGGGGAAATAGTATTGAATGGTCACATTAAAGATCCAGAAATGTTTTATCTCAGATCTGGCCAAAATTTAACTAACATATTTATAGAAGCTGGGAAAATCACGTTTACAGCTCATGCAGATAGTATAAAAAAAGGCACTACAAGCGGCTCAAAAGCCCAGGCAGAATTAGATTCTTTTAATGAAAGTATATCATTAATAACTGAACAACTTGATACATTATATAATCAGTATAGAGAGGCTGTGAAAAATGATGATGGAGTGAGACTTGAAGAACTTAGTGAACTAATTGATACGAAGGACGACGAACGATTGGTGCGGACAATAGATTATGCATACTTGAATAATAAAAGTATTGTTTCCGCATATTTAATTATGACGAATAATTATTATCTTGAATTAGCTGAGCTTGACGCGATAACATCTAATTTTGATAATTCGATCAAACAAACAAAATATGTTAAGTTATTGCTGGATCGAATAAACAATCTAAATAAAGTTTCAGTTGGTTCTTCCTTTACTGATTTTACCTTGAATGATACAACTGGGAATCCAATCGCACTTTCATCTCTTATTAGCGAGAATTATTTACTTATTGATTTTTGGGCGTCTTGGTGTGGCCCGTGCAGAAGAGAAAATCCCAATATAGTTGCAGTTTATAATGACTATAATACTAAAGGGTTCGATATTATTGGCGTTTCATTAGACACTGATAAAAATAATTGGATAAAGGCAATTGAGAAAGATAGTCTTACCTGGTCCCATGTATCAGATTTACAGGGCTGGAACAGCGTAGCTGGAAAGCTCTACGCTGTTAATGCGATACCTCATAGTGTTATTCTAAATGAGAATGGTACAATTGTTGCCAAAAACTTACGCGGTGAAGAACTGCGTGATAAAATAGCTGAATTACTTGACTAAAGGCTTGTTACTAGCGACGAGACTGTAATTTGGCTAGTAGATGCAGTATTTCAAGATAGAGCCAGACGAGCGTAACCAGTAAACCAAAGGCGCCAAACCATTCCATATATTTAGGGGCACCAATTTCTGCCCCTTCCTCAATGAAATCAAAATCAAGAACTAGGTTTAACGCAGCAATAATTACTACCCCAAATGAAAACAAAATTCCAAAATTAGAATTGCTGTGAATTAACGGGATCTGTA